>Ga0209415_10003611_pt1 | contig 28763 bp, 27 predicted proteins | sample PeaSoiSIISIP2007_FD_187696 | JGI IMG/M metagenome (GOLD analysis project Ga0209415, IMG submission 187696) | Peat soil microbial communities from Weissenstadt, Germany - SII-SIP-2007 (SPAdes) (version 2) | ecosystem: Environmental > Terrestrial > Soil > Wetlands > Peat | place: Germany...
CGCCCTCCTCCCCCGCTCCCGACATCGCCCACCGGGCGGAGCTGATCGGACGCAACCTGGCCGAGCTGCTCACCCGGGACGAGCTGATCGCCCTGCTCGAGGGTGGGCAGCGGCTGAGGCACTACATCGGCTACGAGATCTCGGGTCGGGTCCACCTCGGCGGCGGGCTGGTGTTGATGGCCAAGGTCCGCGACTTCCAGGAGGCGGGGGTCGACTGCTCCGTCCTGCTCGCCGACTGGCACACCTGGATCAACGACAAGCTGGGCGGCGATCGCGATCGCATCCGGCGCCTCGCCATCTCCTACTACGGCGAGGCCATGAAGGCGTCGCTGCTCTGCGTGGGTGGAGACCCCGGGGCGCTCCGCCTGGTCCTGGCCTCGGACGTCTACGCCGACCCGGCCTGCGACTACTGGGCCACCGTCATCGAGGTCGCCAAGCACACCTCGGTGGCCCGGATGCAGCGGAGCATCACCATCCTCGGCCGCAAGGAGGGGGAGCAGCACGACTTCGCCAAGCTCATCTACCCGGCCATGCAGGCGGCCGACATCTTCGCCCTCGGCGTCCACCTCGCCCACGCCGGCTTGGACCAGCGCAAGGCCCACGTGGTCGCGCGCGACGTGGCCACCAGGATGCGGATCAATGCACTCCGCGATCCCACCGGCAGGGTGGTCAAGCCGCTGGCGGCGCACAGCCCGCTGCTCACCGGGCTGCTCAAGCCGGACCGGTGGCCGGTGCCGCCGGAGGAGCGCACCGAGGTGCTGGCGGCCATGAAGATGAGCAAGTCGCAGCCACGCTCGGCGGTGTTCATCCACGACTCCCCCGACGAGATCAGAGCCAAGCTGCGCGGCGCCTTCTGCCCTCCGGGCGAGGTGGAGCTGAACCCGGTGATGGACTGGATCGAGCAGCTCTGCTTCGGGCTGGGAGACGCCGAGCTCCAGGTCGAGCGGAGGCCGGAGAACGGCGGGCCGGTCACCTTCTGGTCGGTCCAGGAGGTTCGTGACGCCTACGCCTCCGGCGCGCTCCACCCCATGGACGCCAAGGCCGCCCTGGCCGAGCGGCTGATCGACCGCCTCGAGCCCGCGCGCAGGCATTTCGCCGACCCGGAGCGGGCTGCGGCCCTGGCGGAGATGGAGGCGCTGGTCACGGCCTGACCGCGCGGAGCCGGCGGACGAGCACCGGCATCCCGCGGGCGGGTCGGCCCCGGCTGCCCGTAGGCAAGCGCGGGTGCCGGCCCGCCGGACCACCCGCTCAGCTGCTCAGCTGGTACACCACGGTGACGCTGACGCTGAGCTGTTCCGACCCCGACTCCACGGGGACGGCGGAGCTGGCCTCGGGCGCGCCCACATCGTAGGTCGGGGTTGGCGAGGTGGCCTGGGTATTGTCGGTGACCGAGACGATGGCCCCGAGGCTGGCGCCGGCGCCGGAGGCCAGCTGGCTCGCCCTCGTCTTGGCGTCGGTCATCGCCTCGGCGCGCGCCTGGGCCATGAGCGAGCTGGTGTCGCTGATGGAGAGCGACATCGACTCGATGCGGATGTCGTCGCCGACCGCCCGCGCCGCGGCGTCGAGGACGCTCCCAGCCGTGCTGAGGTCGCGGAGGGTCACCGCCACCGTCTCGTCCACCTCGTAGCCGGTGATCGAGTCGCCATCGCTGCCGTAGACCGGCTCGATCGAGAGGCTTGCGGTCTGGATGTCGTTCTGGCTGACCCCGCCGCCGGTCAGGGTCTGGATCAGGGAGCCGGTCTCGCTCTCGTTCTGGCTGAGCGCGTCACTCGCGTGGGTTGCCTGGGTGGAGACGTCCATCTCGACGTCGAGGGTGTCGGGGGTTCCGTAGACGTCGCCGACGCCGGTGACGGTGATCTCGGGAGGGGTCGTCTGGACGCTCGCAGAGGTCGTGTCGATCTCCCCTGGCGCCGCCGACGCCGCGGAGCCGGGCGCGCGGGTGAGGACGATGGCGACGACGATGGCGGCCGCCCCGAGCAGGTAGGCGAGCCGGGCGACGAGGGGACGGGCGAGCAGAGAAGTGGGTCGGGCGGGGTCGGGCATCGAAGCTCTCCGTGGGGGCTGGACCCCCCGATAACGCGGCCGGGGGCCGGCCGGTTCCCACCTCCGCGAGGGGGCGCCGGGTGCCGCTCTCCCCAGGGCCTCCGGTCAGCGGCTGGCCGGCGCGGGACCGAGCGCGGCGGCCAGCGCGGTGAGCTGGTCGCGGGTGCCGATCGCCACCACGATGTCGTCCTGACGCAGCGTCTCGTCGTCACCGGGGCCCACCCGCAGAGCGCCGTCACCGGAGCGCAGCGCCAGCAGCACCGCTCCGGAGCGGCGGAGGTCGGCGGCGGTGCGCCCACGCCCCGCATCGGCGCCGACGACCAGCTCCTCGACCCGCATCGAGGTGTCGGCGCCGCCGACCAGCAGGTCGAAGGTGTCCACCACCGCGGGCTGCATCGCCAGCGCCGCCATGCGCCGGCCGCTGAGAGTGTACGGGCTGACCACCCGGTCGGCCCCGGCGCGGTGCAGCTTGTCAGCGGAGTCGGGGTGGGATGACCGGGCGACGATGTAGAGGTCGGGGCGCAGCGAACGCGCGGTGAGCACGATGTACACGTTGCGCTCGTCGGAGTCGACGGCGCTGATGAGCGCCCGAGCGCGGCGGATGCCGGCTCGCTCCAGGACCTCGTCGTTGGAGGCGTCGCCGAGCACGTGGAGGACCCTGTCCTGCTCCACGTTGGCGAGCCCGTCCGGGTTCCACTCGACGACCACGAACGGCTGCCCGGACTGGTTCAGCTCGAGCACCGCGTTGCGCCCGGTGCGGCCATATCCGCAGACGATGACGTGGTCCCGCAGATTGTCGAGCCGGCGCTGCACCCGACGCGCCCTCCCGTGACGCTGCCACTCTCCGCTCGACAATAGCTCGACCAGCACGCTGAAGGTGTAGAGAAAACCGATCACCCCGAGGGCGATCACCGAGATGGTGAAGACCTTGCCGGCCGCGTCCAGCGGGCGCACCTCCTCGTAGCCGACGGTGCTCACCGTGATCACGGTCATGAAGAGCGCGTTGAGGAAGCTGTAGCCCTCGATCAGGACGTACCCGGCCGTGCCGTAGCCGAGCAGCAGCACCAGACCGACCAGGGCCAAGGCCAGGCGGCGCAGCGGTCCGCGCAGATCGGCGACGGGTTCAGGGCTCACGAGGCCTGACCCCGGGTGCCCTCGGGCGGGGTCGGCCCCGCCGACGTCAGCGATCTTCCTCGGCGCCCCGCCGCTGGGCGATCCGGTCACGGAGCGCGTCCTCCATCTCGCCCGAGCCACCGCCCTCCCGGCGGAGCCAGAAGGGGATCTTCTCGCCCCGCTGCTCGGCCTCGGCGGCGCGCCGCTCCGCCTCCAGGTGGCGGCGCAGGGCCGCGTCGACGGCGGCGTCCAGGGGCTTTCCCCCGGCGGTGAGGCCGGGGATCAGATCGTCGGCGATCACCGCCGTGTTGGCCGGTCGTGAAGGCGGGGGGCCGGACCCGAAGAGGCGTCCGAAGAAGGACACGGCGGTCGCTCAGGGTTCCGGAGGCGACCCGGCCGGCCGCCCTTCGCTGCCGTCGCGTCCACCGGGAGCCCACCGCCGAGCCGCAGGACGCACCATGACCGGAGTCTAGCGGGCCGTCGTATTAAGGGGCGGAGCGGGGACAGAGACGGCGGACCCGGCCGCCGGCCCCCCGGACGGGTATCCCAGACTGATAGCGTCGCATCGGCATCGGCCGGCGGCGGCTCGGGCAGCGCACCCGCGGTGTTCGGGGCGTTCGGGCCCGCCGTCCGCCGCCGCACAGGAGGCCGACACTGCCCGCGCTCGAACCGTACACACGCCGGCTGCTCCGCCACGTGCGGCCGATCATCGTCGCCAACCGGGCCCCCCTGGTGCTGGAGCCGGCGGACCCGTTGCTGGGACGGCCCGAACGGCTGGTCAAGGGCGCGGGTGGGCTGGTCACCGCCCTCTCGTCGCTCGCCGCCGAGACCGGCGCGCTCTGGGTGGCGGCGGCGCGGGATGAGCAGGACCTCCGCCTCGCCGCACGCGGCGATCCGGCCCAGCTCCGCACCGACGACGGGGCCGACTACCGGGTGGCGTTCATCCAGCCCGACCCGGCCGCCTACGACCTCTACTACAACGTCATCGCCAACCCGCTGCTCTGGTTCATCCAGCACTACCTCTGGGACCTGGCACGCGAGCCGGTGGTGGACGCGTCCACCCGTCACGCCTGGCGCGAGGGGTACGTCGCGGTCAACCGGATGTTCGCCGACCGCGTCATCCGGGAGGCGGCCGGCGGCGACCGTCCCCCCCTGGTGCTGATCCAGGACTACCAGCTGTACCTGGTTGCCCGGATGGTGCGGGAGAGCGTGCCCGCGGTGAGGCTCCAGCACTTCGTCCACATCCCCTGGCCGACGCCGCAGTACTGGAAGGTGCTGCCCAAGCCGATCCGGGACGAGATCGTCCACGGACTGCTGGGCAACGACATCGTCGGATTCCAGACCAGACGCGACGTGCGCAACTTCCTGCTCACCTGTGAGGAGAACCTGGGCCTGGGCGTGGACCTCCGCGAGCGCACCGTCTACTACCAGGGCCGGGCGGTGTGGGTCCGTCATTACCCGATCAGCATCGACATCCCCCGCTTCGCCGAGCAGGTCCAGGACCCCAGGGTGCGCGACGAGGAGCGCCGGATCGCTTCCTGGCGGCCGGAGAAGCTGATCCTCCGGGTGGACCGCACCGACCTCAGCAAGAACATCGTGCGCGGGTTCCTCGCCTACGAGCGGATGCTCGAGACCAACACCGACCTCCACCGCCGCGTCCAGTTCTGGGCCTTCCTGCAACCGAGCCGCCAGGACATCGGCGACTACCGCTCCTACCTCGGCAGCGTCCTCTCGGTTGCGGCGCGGATCAACCGGCGCTTCTCGAGCGGAGGCTGGACGCCGATCCGGGTCGAGGTCGAGGACAACATGCACAAGGCGATCGCCGCCTACAAGTGCTTCGACGTCCTCCTCGTCAACCCGATCTACGACGGCATGAACCTGGTCGCCAAGGAGGGGCCCCTCTGCAACACCCGCAACGGCGTGCTGGTCCTCAGCGAGAACGCGGGCGCCCATGAGGAGATCGGCGACTTCGCCCTCACCGTCAACCCCTTCGACATCGATGAGACGGCGGAGGCCCTCCTCCTCGGCCTGGTGATGGACGAACCCCAGAAGGCGGCGCGGGCCGAGAAGATGCGGGAGGTGATCCGGAGCAACGACGTCACCCGCTGGATCGGCAACCAGCTGCAGGACCTCAGGGAGCTGATCGGCTGATCCAGAGGCCGCATTCCGTGGGGCACCGCCCAGGCCGTCCAGATCAGGAAGCGGCGGCCCCCGGGGCCGGCGTCCTCGCAGCATGGAGCCGGCGCCGAGCTGGACCGAGATGAGCGGCGCTAGTGCCCCAGGCCGGCGAAGCCGGCCACGAACAGCCAGGCGACCACCGCGGCGACGGCCACCCAGAGGGCGATCAGCCCGGAGCGCCGGGCCGCGAAAGCGCGGGCCCGCCTCTGCCTCAGCCAGCGCTCCCGAACCGCGAGGTCGTCGAGCCCGCTGGGAGCGGGGGCCGTGGGCCGGGGTGTGTCGGTCATCACCACCGTGCAACGGGCCCGAGGCCGGGGCGGTTACGGAGCGCGGTCACGGCGCCGCCGGCCGGAGCCGGGGCCGGCCCGCTCGGCCGGCGTGGGGAGGTGGGGGACACGGGCGGTAATGGTGGCACGCCGGAGGGTCCCGCCACCACTGCCACCCCCCGCGGTGCTGGTGGCGGGGCGGGAGACCGCCGCGGAGCCGGTCTCGATCGCTCTGCGGGCGGAGAGCAGCGACTACCATTTCGGGCAGCGGGGAGCGCCCGGGCCTCGGGGCACGACGGCCAGGCGTCTCCCGGCACAGAGGTGACCGCGCGTGCCCGCTGCGACCCCGGCCGCGAGCTCCGACCCCACCCGGCTCGGCCTCGACAAGCCCATCTACACGATCAGCGTGGCGGCCGAGATCCTCGCGGTCCACCCCCGGACCCTGATCATGTACGAGCACCTGGGTCTGGTGGTGCCCCACCGGACCCCCACCAACCGGCGCCGCTACTGCCAGCGCGACCTGATCACCCTCCAGGCCGTCCAGCGGCTCACCAAGACACACGGCCTCAACCTGAACGCCGCCCGCCACGTCATCCGGCTCCTGCAGACCCTGGACTCGCATCGGATCCCACGGCCGGACTTCGTCGCCGACGTCGACATCGCCCACGTCCGCATCTGACCTGGCCGCCGGGCAGCATTCGATCTTCAGTCCGATGACCGGCCGGTCCAGGCCGTTCGCATCGATCCACCGACCGGCGACAGCACCGGACAGGCCGGACGCCAATCCTCACAGTTATCGGATTGCGGGTGTGCTCCTCGCACAAAAGGCCAATCTGAAGGGCACGTACAGCGCGGCTATACTTCCGGCAGGCTCCCGGAACCACCGGAGGCGGCTCCCAGCCGAGGAGGGCAGCGGAGGCGATGGCGGACGAGGACGCGGTCATCGACGTGCTCCTGATCGAGGACGACCGGGACACCCTCGAGATGTACCGGACCAAGCTGGAGCTGGATGGCTATCGAGTCCACGTCGCCCTCGACGGCGAGGAGGGGCTGGAACGGGCCAAGCAGCTGCAGCCGGACATCGTCTTCCTCGACGTCCGCCTCCCCAGGAAGGACGGCCTCGAGGTGCTCCAGGAGCTCCGGCGCCACGGGCCCACGGCGGAGACCCCGGTGATCATCCTCAGCAACTTCGGCGAGAAGGACCTCGTCGATCGGGGCCTCAAGCTGGGAGCGCTCGAGTTCCTGGTCAAGGCGCAGACGTCGCCCCTGGCGATCTCCGAGGGGATCAACGAGTGGCTGAAGGAGTAGCCACGGGCAGTCCCGCCGGCGCCGCTCTGCCCGGCTCACCGGGTCTGGACAAGCCCATCTACACGATCAGCGTCGCGGCCGAGATCCTGGAGACCCACCCCCGGACCCTGATGATGTACGAGAACATCGGGCTGGTGGTGCCGCAGCGGACCTCGACGAACCGCCGCCGGTTCTCCCAGCGGGACATCTACAAGCTGCAGACCATCCAGAGCCTGACCCGCCAGCATGGCGTCAACCTGACCGGTGTCCGCTACGTGCTGGCCCTTCTCAAGACCCTTCATGACCACGGCATCCCCCCTCCCGATTCCCTCAAGGACATCGACGTCGCGGCCCTGAAGATATGAACGTGCGTGGCGCGCGACGCTCGCCGGCCCGGGTCTGAGAAGCTCTGCGCATGCCGACCCAGGATCCCCCCCGCGACGCTCCGTCCCGCAGGTCCCTGATCGACGCCCTGCGAGAGATCCTGGCCGACACGCTCCGCTTCGCCCGCGCCGAGGTGGGGCTGGTGAGGGCCGAGGGCACGGCGACCGCCAAGCGGGCCGCGTTCGCGGCCGCCCTCCTCGCCGCCGCCGCCATCGCCGTCCTCATGGTGGTGGCACTGCTCCTCGGAGCCGGCGCCGCGGCGGTCGGCGGGGCCCTCGGCCATCCCTGGCTGGGGTGGCTGATCATGGCCGGCTTCGTCCTGGTGGTCGCGGCCCTCCTGGCTGGATTGGGGTACCGGTTGGTCAGGGGGGCGATCGCCGAAGGCCGCAAGGTTGGTGGCAGCGTCAAGGAGGACCTGGAGTGGGCGAGGGAGTTGCTGAAGCCGAACGCGAACGGGAGCTGAGCAAGCAGGCGCTCGCCGCTCACGTCTCCGCCCTGGACGCCCGGGTCCGGGACGAGCTCGACTGGCGGGCCCGGCTCCGCCGGGATGGGCTGCGCTACGCGGTCATCGGGACCGTGACCCTGGCCATCACCGTCTCGGCGGTGGTGCTCCGGTCGCGCCGGCGCCGGAAGGAGAGCCCCCCGATCAGCGTCACCTCGCTGGAGGACATCGCCGCCCAGCTCGACGAGATCAGGGACGAGCTGGCCAAGCGCCGCAGGGAGAGCGGCCCCCTCTGGCAGAAGCTGGCGGTGCGGGCCGCCACCACCGCCGCCGCCGCGGGCGGAGCCGCCGCGGCCCGCCAGGCGATGGGGCGTCTGGCCGGGGATGGCGCGCCCGTCCCCCAGAGGTCTGGCTCGGACGTCTGAGTCCCCGGCCGCCGCGGGGCGCGCCGGGAGCCTCCGGGGGGCGGAGGCGGAGCTCGGACCTCAGTCGGCGGCGATCGCCCCCGGGCAGCGCGGGAAGTCGGGGCACATCCACACGGTGGAGCCCCGCCGCTCCATCGGCCGCTCGCAGATGGGACAGACCGGCCGGAGCGGGGTCGCGGGCCGCGGCTTGGGCCGCTTGGGGGCCCGGCGCAGGAGGCGCATCACGGGTCCTTCATACACCGCCGGGGAGGCGTTGCGTGCCGATCGGCAGAGGCCCCCGGCGTCCGGAGGCCCGAAGCCGGACCGCGGCGAGCCGGGTGGAAGCCGAGCGCAGGCGCACCACCACCAGTGCCGGCAGGAGCGTACACGCGCCGAGCAGTGCCGCCACGACCTGGTCCGCCTGGACCAGGAGCTGGGCGGCGCCGACCAGGGCCGCGGCCAGGAGGATGATGACGGGGGCCGGCGCCATGCCGGCCAGGATAGGCGGCGGAACCTTGCAGGCCGATGACCGGCCTCTCCGCCGCGTCTCAGGCCAGAGGTGGTAACGCTCTTGTAAGGTTCGGTTGGTCAGCATCCTGCCGATCCAATCCGGACGAATGGGGAGATTTATTGTCCGCGAAGTCCGCGGCCGACGCGGTCTGGCGCGGGCGCGATGACGCGCCCGCCGATGCCCGGACGGTCCGCGAAGCCACCGCGAGCTCGCCCATTCCGGCGGCCGGGGCGGCACGGTCGCAGCGATTGACCCGGCGGCGGCTGCTCCTGGCCGGGCTCCAGCTGGTCGTCCTCGCCATCAGCGCCGCGGTGATCTACGGCCTGGTGCGCAAGGTGAACCCGGGCCAGGTGATCAGCAAGGCTGGCCACGTCTCCTGGAGGCTGGTGGGGGTCGCGATCGCGCTGAACCTCGCGACCACCCTGCTCCGCGCCCGGCGATCGCAGATCCTGCTCAGGCGCCTCGGCCACCACGTCCCGTTCGTGCGCATGAACTGGGTGGACCTCGCCGGCCAGACCCTCAGCTGGCTCACCCCTGCCGCCAGCGGCGACCTGTCGCGCCCCTACCTCTGGCGCAACCACGACCGGGTGCCGGTGAGTGCGGGGGTGGCCACGGTGATTTACGAGCGGCTGGTCACGATCGTCCAGCTGGGCGTGGTGGGCGGCGTCCTCGCCGCCGCCATCTACCTGCCGCCCGCCGCGGTGGCGGGTCTGAGCGCGGCCGGACTGGTCGTCCTGGCCGCTCCGTGGTGGGTGAGCATCGCCACCCGGCACTTCTTGAGGACCGAGCTGCCGGCCGGGCGCCACGGGGTGCTGGCCGGGATCGTGCGGTCGCTGGTCCGGCTGGAGGAGCTCGGCCTGGCCGTGCGGGTCGGTGCGATCTTCGCCCTCTACAGCCTGCTCGTCTTCGTGATCAGCGGCCTCCAGGTCCTGATCCTCGTCTGGGCGGTGGGGGCCGGTGTCTCCCTGAGCGTGGCCATCGCCGCCTACTGCATCTCCCAGGTGATCGGCAGCCTGTCGACGCTGCCCTTCGGCATCGGCGCCGCCGACGTCACCACCGCCGCGCTGCTGGTGGCGGGGGGGCTCGGCAAGGTGGACGCGGTGGCGGTCACCGTCCTGGTGCGGCTCGTCATCACCCTTCCCCTGGGCATCGCCGGTGCCGTCGGGATCACCCTGCTGGGACGGCCGCGGATACCCGACGAGACCCGGGTCGGCGACGAGACGGCGGCCGCGGCCCGGGTCAACCCGTGACCGCCGAGGAGAGCGCCGCTCCAGCCGGGGAGGGCGGGGTCACACCCGCCCGGGTCGCGGTGGTCGGGGGCGCCGGCTTCATCGGCAGCCACCTGGTCGAGCTGCTCGCCGCCGACTCGGTCTCGGTCCTCGTCATCGACGATCTCTCCCACCCGTGTGGGGCCCCCCTGCCGGCGACGGTGGAGCTGGTCGAGGCGGATGCCGGGGCCGCCCAGGCAGCCGACGCCCTGGCTCGCTTCCGGCCCCAGGCCCTGGTGCACCTTGCCGCCAAGGGCGGGGTCAACCGGGCCCTGCGGGATCCGGGAGACCACGTCCGGCGGGTTCTGGCCAGCTCCGTGGCCTGCTTCGAGGCCGCCGCCAGGGCCGGCTGCCAGGCGCTCCTCATCGCCTCCTCGGGAGGCGCGGTGTACGGCCAGCCGGAGCGACTCCCGGCCACCGAGGAGATGGCCCCGGCACCGCGCTCCGCCTATGGGGCCGAGAAGCTCTGCGAGGAGACCTATCTCTGGACCTACCGGCAGCGAGGGCTGCGCACCGTTGCCCTGCGCTACGGGAACGTCTACGGGCCCCGCCAGGACGGGACGGGAGAGGCCGGGGTGGTCGCCATCTCCTCCAATCGGCTGGTCCAGGGTCTCCGGCCGGTGATCTACGGGGACGGGACCCAGACCCGTGACTTCGTCTACGTCGCCGACGTGGCGGCCGCCACCCGGGCGGCACTGCGGAGCTCGGCCAGCGGGCCGGTCAACGTCGGGACCGGGCGGGAGACGTCGGTTCGCGAGGTGGTCGGCGAGCTGATCCGGGCCGCGGGCGCGGATCTGAGCCCCGACTTCCAGCCCGCCCGTGCCGGCGAGGTGGCCCGGGCCTGCCTCGACCCCGGCCGCGCCGAGCGGTGGCTGGGCTGGAAGCCTCAAACTGCTCTGTCCGAGGGTCTCGCCCTGACCCATCGGCACTTCGCGGCCTAGATCGCACGGACAAAGCCGGCCGGGGTCGGCCCGGCCACCATGGGGAGACAGCAATGCGCATCGCGGTCCTCGGGGCCGACGGCTACCTGGGGTGGCCGACCGCCCTTCACCTCTCCGCCCGCGGCCATGACGTCGTCGGGGTCGACAGCCTGGTGCGGCGGCGCTGGGACGAGGAGTGCGGCACCGACAGCCTGGTGCCGATCGCCTCGGTCGCGGAACGGCTGTCCCGATGGCAGGCCGAGAGCGGCCGCAGGGTCGAGTGGCATGAGCTCGACCTCTGCGATGCGGCGGCCGTGGAGGGGCTGATCCGCGCCATCAAACCGGACGCGGTGGTCCACTTCGCCGAGCAGCGCTCGGCACCCTACTCGATGATCAGCCCGCGCCACGGGGTGGAGACCCAGGTCAACAACGTGGTGGGCACCCTCAACCTCCTCTTCGCCGTGCGCGACCTGGCCCCCGACTGCCACGTCATCAAGCTGGGAACGATGGGCGAGTACGGGACGCCGAACATCGATATCGAGGAGGGCTTCATCGAGATCGATCACAACGGCCGGCGGGATCGGATGCTCTACCCCAAGCAGCCGGGGTCCATCTACCACCTCTCCAAGGTCCATGACAGCCACAACCTCGACTTCGCCTGCCGGATCTGGGACCTGCGGGCGACCGACCTCAACCAGGGGGTGGTCTACGGGATCACCACCGACGAGACGGCGCTGCACCCGCAGCTGATCACGCGGTTCGACTATGACGGCATCTGGGGGACCGTGCTCAACCGCTACTGCGTCGAGGCCGCTGTCGGCGAGCCGCTCACCGTCTACGGCAAGGGTGGCCAGACCCGCGGCTTCCTGGACATCCGCGACACCGTGCGCTGCATCGAGCTGGCGGCCCTCAACCCGCCCGCCGCGGGAGAGTACCGGGTCTTCAACCAGTTCACCGAGCAGTTCTCGGTTCTCGAGCTGGCCCAGAAGGTGGAGCACGCGCGAGCTGCCCACGGCCTGCCCACGACCATCCATCACGTCCCCAACCCCCGCCGGGAGAAGGAGGACCACTACTACAACGCCAAGCACCGGCACCTCCTCGACCTCGGCCTCCAGCCCCACCGGCTGGGCGACACCCTGATCGACAGCGTCATCCAGACCGTCGAGGCGAACATCTCCCGGGTCAGGCGCGAGACCATCGAGGCGACCATCGACTGGCGGAAGGGCGGCCCCGTCTACGCCGGGGCGCGCGCGGCGGCGACCGCCGCCCCGACCGGCGTCGGTGCCTAGCCGGAGGGCGAGCGGCCCCCCCGACCGCCCCGAAAAGGCCTCCTCAGCCGGAGGCGGCCGGCCGGCGGCGGCCGATCCCGAGGTGGAGGCCGGGCCGGGTGGGTCCGGCCGCCCGCTTCTGGGCAGCCTCACCCTGGTGCTCCCGGTCCACAACGAGGCCGAGAACCTGGTCTGGCTGCTCCCCCATGCCGCCGCGGTGCTGCCCGAGCTCGCCCGCCGTCCCGACCTCGTGATCGTCGACGACGGCAGCACCGATGGGAGCGGCGAGCTCGCCACCACCCTCGCCGGGGAGCTCGGGATGCCCCTGCAGGTGGTCCGCCACGAGCAGAAGAGCGGGTACGGCAAGACGGTGGGCGACGGCCTCCGCGCCGCGCGGGGGGACTTCGTCGCCTTCACCGACGCCGACGGGCAGTTCGAGATCGCCGACCTGGCCCGGCTGATCCCCCTCCTCGACCGGGCCGACCTCGCGGCCGGCTGGCGGGAGGAACGGCGGGACGCCCCGGCCCGCGAGCTGGTCAGCTGGGTCTTCAACACCCTGGTGGCGGTGCTCTACCGCCTCCCCTACCGGGACGTCGACTGCGCTCTGAAGCTGATGCGGCGTGAGGTCCTGGACTCGCTGACCCTGGAGGCCCGGAGCGCGCTGATCAACGCGGAGCTGTACTACAAGGCCCGGTACGCGGGGTGGCGGATCGCCCAGGTCCCCGTGCCCCATCACCCCCGGGTGGCCGGGCGGCGCTCCGGGGCCCGCCCCCGCGCCATCGCGCGCGCCATCAAGGAGCTGCTGGTGTTCCGGGTCCGGATCCGGCGGTCGCTCCCGCCCCGGCACATCGCCCGCATCCCGCGCCGGGAGCCGGTCGACCCGATCTGACCCGCCGGAATACGGGGCGGCATCCCGGCCCGCGACGGCAGAACCCGACCGGTCCGGGATCAGTCGGCGCCGACGACCGAGAAGGGCGGGTCGGGCGCGGCGAACCCGCCGGCGCCGGCGTCCTGGGCGAACGGGCCGTCCGGGGGAAACAGTGGGGGCCCGGGGGCCGTGCCCCGGTCCGGACCGGCGGAGGCGACGATCTGGAGGTCGCCCGCCATCTCCGCCTGGCCGCCTGCGGCGACGGCGATCTGCTGGGCGGTGGCCGAGACCTGGCGGCTGGCGACGCTCACCTGCTCCATCGCCTCCACCACCTGCTCCGAGGCCGACCGCTGCTGCTGGGTGGCGAGCCGGACATTGGAGCTGGCCTCGGCCACCTGCTCCATCAGCCCGAGACCGATCCGGAGCTGCGCGGCGCCCTCCTCCATGGCGATGACGGTGGCGCTGGTCTCCGACTCGGCGCTCTCGGTGATGGTGGAGATGTCGGCCGCCAGGGCCTTGGAGCGGTCGGCGAGCCGGCGGACCTCGTCCGCCACCACCGCGAAGCCGCGTCCCGCCTCACCGGCGCGCGCCGCTTCGATGGCCGCGTTGAGGGCCAGCAGGTTGGTCTGATCCGCGATCTCGTTGATGAGTCCGAGGATCCGGCTGATGTCCCGGACGCGGTCGGTGAGCACGAGGGTCCGCTGGCTGGAGGTGAGGATGCGCTCCTGGGCACGGTCCAGGTTGTCCCGGGTCTCGGCGGCCTGGGTGGCGACCCGCTCCACGGTGTCCGCGATATGGACCGAGGTCCTGGCCAGCTCCTCCATGCTCGCGGACGTCTCGACCGCCGCTGACGTCTGCTCGGCGGTGGTCGAGACCAGCTGGGTCGAGGCCTCGGAGAGGCGGGCGGCCGAGGCGGCCAGCTCGCCGCTCACCCCCCTGATCCGCTCGACCATCCCCCCCAGCCGCTCGACCATCAGGTTCAGAGCGCCACCCAGCCCCCTGAGCTCGGCGGCCCCGCCCGGCTCGACCCGGGCACCGACGTCGCCCGCGGCAACGCGACGGGCCAGCCGGCCGAGGGCGCTGATGTGCCTGGTCTCGCGGTACGCGACCAGGGCGGCGGCGGCACCGAGCAGGACCAGACCGAGGAGGGAGACGAGGAGCGTGGTGGTCCGCACCTGGCTGACCGCGGCCGCGGGCAGGGCGCTGCCGGAGGTGGCGACGGCGATCGCCGCGATCAGAAGACCCATGATGACGACACCGGCAGCGACGACCCCGGCGATGACCCGGACGAGGAACCGGCCGGCCATCCGCCGGATGAGCGCTCCGAAGTTGACCATGACGGCCTCCATCCGTGCCACGCCCAGCCGGCGCGGCTTCCGGTACGGCTCTCAGATGTAGCACCCACCGCCGTGAAGGGGGCGTGAGGTTGCGTGACGGCCTGCTCACAGTCCGTCACGGCGCCGTGTGTGATCAGACGGCCGCCGGTCGATGCGCGGCCGCCCCCGGGGAGCAGACGGCAGGTCAGCGACGGGGCGATCCCGCGGTCCAGGCCGGGAAGCGGTGAGCCGGGACCCGTCAGCGGCGGGCCAGCAACTCGGTCAGCGGGCCGGCGTGCCCCGCGAGGATCTCGTGGAGCTCGAGGATCTCATCGCCCGTGATCGGCGCGGCCTGCTTCTTCCCACCCTCGTCGAGGGCCGGCTGGTCCGGCGCCGCGTCGGGGGCCTCCACCTCGGTCTGGAAGATGATCTGGAGCAGGTTCTCGTCGTTGCAGGAGGGGCAGGTGACCCGGACCAGCGCCCGGTTGCCCTGCTGGGCCAGGACGTTGATCCCGCACTCGGCCATGCTCTCCCCGCACTGGACGCAGCGGTACCGCCGGGCCTGGGAGCGGAGCAGATGGACGAGATCCACCACCCCAGTATAGGCAGCCAGGCGCGACTGCAAAGGCGGGGAATCGCCGCACACACCCCGACCGGCCGGCGCCCCTACGAGACGCTGGCGCCCTGCGGGGCCAGGCGCTCGGCGGCCGACCCGGAGAGGTTGACGATCCCTGGCCGGCCGTCCTGCGCGTGCTCGCGGCGGACGAGGGCGGCGAAGTCGTCGAGGTCGACGGGGGGCGAGTAGTAGTCGCCCTGGGCGAGCCGGCAGCCCATCTCCTGGAGCCGGGCGACCTGGTGGACGGTCTCCACCCCCTCCGCGATGACCTCGAGATCGAGGATCCTGGCCATGGCCAGGATGGCGCGGGCGATCGGCGCCGTCTCGCCGGCCCCGACCATGTCCCTGATGAAGACCCGGTCCACCTTGAGGATGTCGAAGTCGCACATGGTCAGGTCGGTGAGCGAGGAATACCCCGCTCCGAAGTCGTCGATGGCGAGCCGGATGCCCATCTCCTTGAGCAGGGTGAGGGTGCGGACCGTGGTCTCGCTGTCGTGCAGCAGGGCCGATTCGGTCACCTCCATGGTGAGCTGCTCCGGCGCGATGCCGGCGCCGTCGAGGGCCTCCCGGACATCGTTGACCAGGTCGAGGCCGCGGATCGAGAAGGGGGAGAGGTTGACGCTCACGCTGAGCGGCGCCCAGGCGGGGAGCTGGGCGAGGACGCTGCGCAGCCCGGCCAGGGCCTCGCGGAGGACCCATCGCTCCACCTCGTGGATGATCCCGGTCTCCTCGGCGACCGGGATGAAATCCAGGGGGGAGATCAGCCCGCGGGTGGGATGCTGCCAGCGCACCAGGGCCTCGCACCCCTGCACCCGCCTCGTCTCCATGTCCACGATGGGCTGGAACTGAACCCTCAGCTCGGAGGCCTCGAGGGAGTGGAGGAGGTCGGACTCCAGCTCCGTGCGGGCGAGCGCCGCCGCGTACATCTGGGGCTCGAAGAGGATGTAGCGGTTCTTGCCGCTCGCCTTGGCCCGGTACATGGCCACGTCGGCGTTGCGGAGCAGGTCGCTGGCGCCATGGACCGCGGCGCTGGAGACGGCCACCCCGATGCTGGCACTCGCCGCCACCCGCTTCCCCTCCACGAAGAACGCGGGTTCCAGCGCGCCGAGCAGGCGTCGGGCCAGCCCGATCGCGTCGGCGGGACGGCGCGCGTTCTCCATCAGGATCCCGAACTCGTCGCCGCCCAGCCGGCCGGCGAAGTCGCCCCGTCGCAGGCAGCCGCGGATCCGGTCGCCGATCTGGACCAGGAGCTCGTCACCCGCCGAGTGGCCGAGACTGTCGTTGATCACCTTGAAGCCGTCGACGTCGAGGTAGAGGAGGGCGAAGCGGGAGCCGTGGCGGCGGTTGCGGAGCCCGGCGTGCTCCAGCCGCTGCACGAAGAGGGCGCGGCTGGCCAGCCCGGTCAACCCGTCCTGGCAGGCCAGCTCCATGGCCTCCACGGTGCGGGCGTCGGTGAGGGCGAGGCTGGCGTGCTGGGCGAAGGCCTCGAGGGCCTCGCGCTCCACCGGACGGTAGCGCCGATCGGGGCTGGACGACCCCACCATCAGCGCGCCGACCGGTCGGCCCTGGTCGTGCACCGGGGCGGCGATGGCGCTCGCCAGCCCCTGCTCGGCCAGGGACGCCGCCTCCGCCGTCCCGGAGGAGGAGGAGTCGGCCACGACGACCCGGTTGCCGGCGATCGCCTGCCCCAGGAACCCGGCGCCGATCGGGAGGCGGTGGCTGCTGACCCGGACGCTCTCCGGCAGCCCCACCGCCGACATCATGACGGTGGAGCGGGGATCGCCGGGGTCGATGATGCGCAGGCAGGCGACGCTGTCGCCCAGCAGCTCGGCGGCCCCCGCGGTGATCGCGTGGAGCACCTCGGGAAGCGGGGCCCGGTGGGAGATGGAGCGCTGGATCCTGGAGAGTCTCTCGAGCAGGAGTTGACGCTCCTGGAGGGAGGCGGCCAGGGCGGCGTTCTCCGCCGCCCGGCGCTCGCTCAGGGCACGGGCTCCCCGCTCCGCCTCGAGCAGCCGCATCGTCTCCTGGCTCATCCGGAGCGCCCCGGCCATCCCGCGCAGGAGGTTGATCTCCTCGGGCAGGAAACGCTGGTCGCCGAGACGCGCGAGCACCACGTAGCTGGCGGTGCGCGGGGCGAGCGGCACCGAGACCGCGGTGCAGCGTCCGAGCCCAGGCAGGTCGAGCCCGCGCGACCGGGTCTTGCCGACCACCGCGAGGAGCTCCGGCGGCGCGGTCCCCGGCAGGCCCACGGTCCGGATGGCCTCCCCGTCCCTCACCAGGACGGCGATCTCCGCCTCCAGGGTCTCCGCCGCGTTCTCCAGCCCGACGCGGAGCGCGGCGTCCTCGTCGGGGGAGTGCACGAGCGTCGAGACGTACTCGACCAGCTGATGGGTGGCCCACCACTCCGCGCGCACCTCAGCGATCCCCCTTCCACATCCCGACGGTCCGATCCATGCGATTCAATCGACCCGGGATCAGGAGATGGCCAGGACCACGAGGGTTTGGTTGTGGAACCCGTTGCCGCCGCGGATGCGCGCGATCTCGCCGTAGCTGTAGAGGCCGGCGACCGGCGCTCCACCGGCGTGCTCGACGATCCGCTCCACCTCGGCGTCGGCGCCGGCGTCACCGAGCAGGATCCGCCGGCCGACGCAGTCGACCGCGAGCAGTCCGAGGGGGGGTTGACCGTCGAGGCCGCGGATCGCCTCGGCGCAGACCTGGCTCGTGGAGGCGAGCATCGAGGCCGGGCTGCACTCCATGAACCATGTGACGGCACCGCTCGGGACCTGGGCATTGCAGGCGATGGACCGGCTCTCGAAGTCGGCCTGGAAGACGCAGCGCAGCCGCTCGCCGCTGCGCCGGCTGAAGCCCAGCGGGTGGGTCACCGCGAAGCGGCTGAAGGCCGCCGGTTCCCGGTGGCACTCCGCCGGCGCCTCCAGGCGGCGCAGGTAGGCATCCATCGCGGGCTCGTCGTCGAGGGTCTGGATCCAGTGCCCGAAGCTGCCGGTCACGAGCATCGGCTCGCCGAAGGGCCGCCAGCTGTGCCGGACGCCGATCCCGAGCGGCGCGTCGGAGCCGAGCGCGGCCGCCACCACCGCATTGGCCAGGACGTCGCCGCCGTGGAGCTCGTGGGTGCCGTCCATCCTCATCTCGTCGGCCGCAGTCCCACCCACGAGCGGGACCGCCGCTCCGGCGACGCTGTAGGCGCCGCGAAGGATCTCCTGCTGGTCGCCAGCCAGGCCGTCGGTGAGCAGGAGCAGGACCCGGTGGGGCTTGGCGGCAACGGCATTGACACAGGTGGCGACCTCGGCGCCGGCCTGGCGGAGCCGGGGGCTCACGCCGGTGGCGGCGGCCGTCGCCACCGTGAAGCCGGAACCGCCCAGGGCCATGATCACAACCCCGCCGCTCAGGGGACCGCTGCTCGCGATCTCCCCCGCCGTGGTCGAGCCGATCAGGGGCGCGTCGCCGCTGACCTCGCGGACGCCCGCCAGCAGCTCGGGAAGGTTGTGCGCCGGCGAGCAGAAGACCAGCAGGAGGGCGGTGTCGTCGCGGACCATCGCCTGCTGGGCCGCCTCGACCCCGGCCGTGCGGGAGCGCTGGTCCTGCGACCGGCCCACCGCAACCCAGCGATCCTGGGTGGCTGCAACCCCCACCGGGACCTGGCCCCACGTGCTCGTGCTCACCCCAACCTCCTCGCGGTCCCAAGCCGTGGCGCCGTGCCGTGACGCGCACGCAGATTGAAGGGTGGCACGGGTTCCGGCACGTGGCGAAAGCGCCACGAACCCGTCAAACTTCCATCACCTCGGCCGGGGTGGATTGGACCGTGGCGCGACCGGGTGGGACCCTCACGTCACACCAGGCCGCTCGCGCGGCGCCCCGCGCATCTGGCGTGGCGCGGCTCAGGCTGTCGCCGCGCGGCATCTCCCCGGCGTTGGGGAGGGGCCAGCAGAGCAGGGACGAGCGCTGGTCCGGTTAGACTCGCGAGCGCCACTGGGGAGTGGCCAAGTGGTAAGGCAGCTGACTCTGGATCAGCCAATCGCAGGTTCGAATCCTGCCTCCCCAGCCATGGTGATGTCTCGAGACACGGCGGACACTGTCTCAGGACATCGTGGACCTCCGGCCCAGGGCGAATCTCTTCAGGACGCAGGTTTTGAAGCCGTGAACCTCGCTTCGGGATCAGCGCATAATCCTCGCGCCCCGGGGTCCGACTCCAGGCCATTTGAACCGCCCGGGGAGGTGCGATGTCCGGGCTCGATCACCCAGCAGCTCCCGACCCCCGTGGCGGCGGTTATCCGGCGGCGGTGCCGCCGCCGGGCCCCGGCTACGCCGGTCCGCCGGCCCAGCCGCCGCAGCACCCCTACCCCCAGCCGCCGCCGGGCTCCGGCTACACCGGTCCGCCGGCCCCGCCGCCGCAGTACCCCTACCCCCAGCCGCCGCCGGGCTCCGGCTACGCCAATCCGCCGGCCCAGCCGCCGCAGTACCCCTACCCCCAGCCGCCGCCGGGCTCCGGCTACACGGGTCCGCCGGCCCAGCCGCCGCAGTACCCCTACCCCCAGCCGCCGCAGTACCCCTACCCCCAGAGGCCACCGGGCTCCCCGCCTCAGCGGTATGCGCTGACCACTGGCGACCGCTTCGGGGTTGCGTCCTTCGTGCTGGGCTTCATCAGCGCGATCCTGATGGCTGGCTCCTGGCTCCCCATCCCCGATTTTGTGCTCGCAGTCCTGGCGATCATCTTCGGCGCGCTCTGCATCTCCGCCGCCAACAAGAGGCCTGGCGCCAACAGGGTCATGGCGAGCAGCGGGATCACCTTCGGGGTACTCGTTGTCGCCGTGATCCTCCTCTTGCGATAGCGAGCTGGTGCAGCGTCGCGGATCTGCGTTGTGGGTGGCCAGGCACGGCTGAATGGCACCCTCCAGGGCGCGCGGGCGCCGCTCAGAGCGCCGTGACCGCCACGGTCAACCCCATGGCGACCACCCCCGCGGTCGCCAGCACGAGCAGCGCGCGCTCCCAGCGCCGGAGCCGGTAGGCGGTGGGCAGCACGGTCCAGGCGAGGACGATGAGGAAGACGAGCACGATCGGCAGCAGCAGCGCGTTGAGGATCTCGACGTCGATGGCCAGGCCTACCAGCGAGCTGCTGGTCAGCACCAGCACCGCCGAGACGATCACCGCCCCGGCGAAGACGCCGTAGAAGGTCGGCTCCTGGCGAAACGTGCGGTTGAGGCTGCGCGGCCTCCCGGCGACCTCGGCGAAGGCCCAGGCGGCTCCCAGCGAGACGACCAGGGCGGCGATCAGGGCGGCGCCGGCCACCCCCATGGCGAAGGCCAGGCGGCCGCCCGCCGCCCCCAGGGAGGAGGTCAGCGCGGTCGAGATCTGGGCGACCGTGTTCAGCGAGCCGGCATTGCGGTGGAAGAGGCTCGCCCCGGTGGCCACCAGGACAGCGATCATGATCACCTGGGTGACCACCGCGCCGACCGCCGTGTCCACCCGCGCGGCCCGCAGGTTGCGGACGGTGATCCCCTTGTCCAGGATCGCCGCCTGCTGGTAGAAGATCATCCAGGGCATCACCACCGCCCCGACGTTGGCTGCGGCCAGCGCCAGGTAGGCCTGGTTGCCCAGGGGCTGCCCCGACAGCAGGCTGCCGGCCAGTGAGCCCGGATTCGGGTGGGCTCGGATGGCGGCCACCAGGAAGGCCAGCTCGAAGAGCCCGAGACCGATCCCGATCACCTCCACCCGCCGGTAGGTGCCGGACGCGACCACCGCGAGCAGCAGGACGGCGGCACCGGGAACGATGATCTGCGAGGGCAGGCCGACGATGCTCCCCACCCCGGCGATGCCGGCAAACTCGGTGACCAGCGCTCCGACGCTCGTGACCAGCAGGATCCCGACCGAGAGCGACGCCCATCCGCGCCCGAAGCGCTCCTTGATCAGCTCGGCGTGCCCCTTCCCGGTGGTGAGCCCGAGCCGCACGGTCAGCTCCATCACCAGGTACAGGATCGGGATGAGGAGAACCTCGAGGGGCAGGAGCCGGTAGCCGAAGCGCGCCCCGGACTGGGCGGCGGTGACGACACTGCCGGCGTCGGTGTCGGCCAGCATCACCATCAGGCCCGGCCCGACCGCCACCGTCAGCCACATCCAGCGCCGGGTGCGGCGCGGTGCCCCAGGGCGCCAGGGGATGGCCTCGGCCGGAGACTCCCCCTCGGAAGGCGGCGCGACCGCACCCTCAGGCAGCCCGACGGCTCGGACGTTCATCGCGCCCCGACCCGCCGCGGCGCATCCGGGAATGGCGCTCCGCGGTGGCTAGTCAGGCTGTGGATGGTCACGGGTCAGGCCTCTCCGTGCGCCGGACACCGCCCCCGAGGAGCCTGGAGGCGTCCGGCACCGTCTCCAAGGGTCCCCCGCCCGGGGCCTCACCTCTAGAGCCGGAGGTCACCGACCGATGCTGCCGTACGTCATCACGAGGCGCGGCCGGTACGCCGAGCGAACACTGAGGGGTGGTCCGCTCAGTAGATGAAGCCCTCGACGTCGGACAGCGTGGTCACCTCGCGGGAGTCGAGCTGACCGGGGATCTCGTTGTAGTTGGCCTCGTCGACATAGAAGTCGGTGGGACTGACGACCGCCACCACGTAGGCGACGTGGCCGTAGTAGCTGTACCCGTTGCCCGAGCCCCAGACCACGATGGCGCCGGGCTTGGGCGTGCTGCCGGTCGAGTACCCCTGCGACTGGGCGTTGCCGAGCCACTCGTCGGCGTTGCCCCACCAGGTCACCTCCCGGAGGGAGGCGACGTACCAGGTGCACTGGCCCCAGGGGAAGGAGTCGGGGATGGTCCCGAAGGCGAACGGACAGAGGACGCCGCCGCAGGTCCCGCCACCGCCGGCCTGCGCGGCCGCCGCGGCCCGGGCCGCAGCCGCAGCCGCCGCCTCCTCGGCCGCCTTCTGCTGCGCCTGAACCCCGGCGATCTGGCTGAGCAGGGACTGTCGCTGATTGACCAGCCCGGCAGCCTGGCTGCTCAGGGAGGCGACCTCCTGCTTGAGCTCCGTCTCCTGCCCCTGCAGCTGGGACTCGAGGGCCTCCAGCTGATTCTCGGCCGCCGCCGCCTGGGCGAGATGCGTCTGCTGGGTCTGCTGCAGCACCTTGAGACGCTGCTCGTCCAACTGGACCTGGGCGATGAGCTGCTGGAACTTCTGGCTCACCGAGCTGGCGGAGTCGAGCTTCTCCATGAAGTCCGCGATGCTCTGACTGTCCACCAGCCCGCTGACCACGCCGGTTCCACCCGCCGTGTAGATCACCACCATGAGCTGGGTGAGCTGGGCCTTCTCCGCCGCGAGATGGGCGGTGTCGACCTGGATGGCCTCGCCGGTCTGGGCCAGGGTGACGTTGAGCTGGTCGATCTGAGCCTGGACCTGCGCCACCTGGGTCTGGGTGGCGGCGATCTGCTGCTGCACCGCGGCGGCCTGCGCGTTCTCGGCCGCCTCGCTTCCCTGCAGGCCCTGCAGTTGGGTGCCCAGCGCGTTGTATTGCTGCTGGAGCTGAGCGATCTGCTGGTCGTAGGAGTCGGTCAGCTGGACCGGCGGCAGCGCCACCCGCACCGAGGGCGGCGTGACGGCCGCGAACGCTCCGATCACGAGGACGGAGGTGACGAGTCTGCGAGCGAGGCGAGTAGTGCGGCGCAAGTCAGAGTCCTTGGATCGGCGTGGGGCCGGAGCATATCAGCGGTGTTCCGACGCCGCTCCCGCTTGCCAACGCACCTTTATCGAGTCGTCACCTGACCGTGACGGCGCTGCGAGAGCGCGCGGCGTTCGCCGTGTTCAACGCGTACGTCCGCTGCACCTGGGTACCGGTCGCCACTCCGCGGTCCAGGTGCCACCGCGCGGCTCAGGGGAGACCAGCGCGACTGTGTAGAGTTGGCCGGGGGTCAGCCAGATGGAGGAGCGGTCGACGTGAGCGAGACGCAGGAGGTCAAGCCCGCCGGGTCGGCGCAGCCGACCCTTGCCCCGCGGGGCCTCGAGGGGGTGGCGGTGGCCGAGACCCTGATCGGGGACGTCCGCGGCGAGGAGGGCTTTTACCACTATCGCGGATACGACGCGACCGAGCTGGCCCGGCGCTGCTCCTTCGAGCAGGTCTGGTACCTGCTGCTGATCGGCGAGCTGCCGGGGCCGCGGGAGCTGCGCTGGGTCCAGGACCAGGCGGTCGCCGGCCGGAGCCTGCCCAGCGGCGTGGCCTCCACCCTGGACGAGATCGCGCGGCTGCCCGGCTACACCCCCCTCGGGGCGCTGCGCACCGCGGTCTCGCTGAGCGCCACCGCCCTGAACCTCCAGCCGACCCTCGATCTCACCCCCGACCAGGTCCGCGCCGACGCGCTCCGCATGGTCGCGCTGACCCCGGTGCTGCTGATGCGGCTCCACCGTGTCCACCAGGGGCTGGAGCCGGTCGATCCCGACCGCGACCTCGGCTACGCGGCCGCCTACCTGCAGATGCTGACCGGCAAGCGGCCGGAGGCCGTGGCCGCGCGCGCCCTGGAGAAGTACCTGATCACGACCATGGACCACGGCTTCAACTCCAGCACCTTCACCGCCCGGGTGATCACCTCGACGGGCAGCGACATGGGATCGGCCCTCACCGGCGCCATCGGCGCGCTCGCCGGACCGCTCCACGGCGGAGCGCCATCGCGGGCGCTGGACATGCTCGACGCCATCGGCACCCCGGACCGCGCCGAGGAGCATCTGCGCGACGAGGTTCTCGGCGGCCAGCGGCTGATGGGCTTCGGCCATCGCATCTACAAGACCGACGACCCCCGCTCGGTGCTCCTCCACGAGGTGGCGCGGGAGCTGGGCGGTCCCCAGGTGGAGTTCGCCGAGCACGTCGAGGCGACCGCGCTGCGGGTGCTGAGCGAGCTCAAGCCGGGTCGACGCCTCTACACCAACGTCGAGTTCTACTCCGGCGTGGTGATGAACACCGTGGGCCTCTCCCGGGACATGTTCACCCCGACCTTCGCCTGCAGCCGGACCGTGGGGTGGACCTCGGCCATCGTGGAGCAGACGGCCAACAACCGGCTGATCCGCCCCTCGGCGATCTACGTCGGGCCCGCCGCACCCCGACCGCTGCCCGACGGCTACGCCTACGCCTGATCGCTGACCTGGCATCGCGCGGGCCGGCGGGGGACAATCGGTGTCACTGGTCCCCGTGAGGAGGAATGCGCGATGCCCACACTCGTGCGCCCGGTGGCCCCGGACCCTTTTGACCTGCTGCCGCCGGTCGAGTCGTTCTCGCTGAGGAGTTCTGACATCGCCGACGGTCAGCCCCTCGGCACCCTCCACGTCCACCACAGCGCCGGCGGCGGGAACCAGAGCCCCCAGCTGCGCTGGAGCGGCCATCCGGCGGAGACCCGCGGGTTCGTGGTCACGTGCTTCGACCCCGACGCCCCCACCCAGAGCGGCTTCTGGCACTGGGTCCTGGTCGGCCTGCCGACCTCGGTGACCGAGCTGGCCCGCGGCGCGGGAGGAAGCGCCGCCCCTCTTCCCCCGGGCGCCTTCCACGTCCGCAACGACTTCGGCAGCCTCGACTACGGCGGCGCCGCGCCGCCACCCGGCGACCGCCCCCACCGTTACGTCTTCGCCGTCCACGCGGTGGACACCGAGGACCTCGGGCTGGATCGGACGGTGTCGCCGGCGGTGGTCGGCTTCACCCTCACCTTCCACACCATCGCCCGGGCGACCCTCCGGGCCACCTACCAGCGCTGAGCGCTGAGGGCAAGGCGGAGGCGGGAGGAGCGGGTCACGGCGCTCGAGGCCGAGATCGGCGAGATCGCCCGTCCCAAGAACGTGTGGAGAACGAGGTCAGGGCCTTCGGCCGCCGAATAGGGCGGCCGCGTGCGCCGGCCCGCGAGGGCGGGCGTCAGGGGAGGCGCGGGGGGGACCGCCGCCGTGCCGCAGTGAACAGCACCAGGACCCCGACTAGCAGGAGGCAGGAGCCCACCAGGACCGTTCCCATCCCGGACGGGGACGCCGTGGACGAGCCCCCGGCCGCTGGAACCGGGACCGCCGACGGGGTCGGTGTGGCCGTCGGGGCGGGTGCCTGTCGGGTGCGTCGGAGCGGTCGCGATACCAGTGGGGCGTTCGCGCCGAAACGGCCGGGGTCAGCTCTCGCTCGACGCCGCCCAGATGTTGATCCCGCTCTCCGTCGCCAGCCTGTCGATCTCGGCGAGCTCGGTGTCCGCGAAGTCGAGCCGCTCGAGCGCGGCGAGGTCCTCCTCGAGCTGACGGGCGCTGCTCACGCCGATCAGCGCCGAGGTCACCCGGGGGTCGCGGAGAACCCAGGCGAGCGCCATCTGGGCGAGGCTCTGGCCGCGCCGGGTCGCCACCTGGTTGAGGCCGCGGATCTTGGCGAGCGTCTCCTCGGTCAGCATCTCGGGGGTCAGCGAGCCACGCTGGTGAGCGCGGGAACCCTCGGGGATGCCCTCCAGGTACCTGCCGCTCAGCATTCCCTGCGCCAGCGGGGAGAAGACGATGCAGCCGATCCCCTCCGCCTCCAGGACGTCGAGGAGGCCACCCTCGATCCAGCGGTTGAGCATCGAGTAGGAGGGCTGGTGGATGAGGATCGGCGTGCCCAACCCGGCCATGATCTCCACCGCCGCCTCGGTGTGCTGCGCCGAGTACGAGGAGATGCCCGCGTAGAGCGCCTTGCCCTGGCGCACCGCGGCATCCAGGGCGCCCAGCGTCTCCTCCAGCGGGGTCTCGGGGTCGAAGCGGTGCGAGTAGAAGATGTCGACGTAGTCGACGCCCATCCGCTTCAGGCTCTGGTCAAGGCTGGCCAGAAGATATTTGCGCGAGCCCCACTCACCATAGGGGCCGGGCCACATGTCGTAGCCCGCCTTGGTGGAGATCACCAGCTCGTCGCGGTGAGGGCGGAGGTCGGTCGCCAGGATGCGCCCGAAGGTCTCCTCCGCCGAGCCGTAGGGCGGCCCGTAGTTGTTGGCCAGGTCGAAGTGGGTGATCCCAAGGTCGAAGGCACGCAGAAGGACGCTGCGGCTCTCGCTCAGCGGCCGCTCGGCGCCGAAATTCTGCCAGAGGCCGAGAGAGATCGGCGGGAGCCGGAGCCCGCTCCGGCCGGAGCGGCGGTAGGACATCGACCGGTAGCGGTCAGGGGCGGGGACGTAGGTCACCGGGTGGCCCTCCAACGACCTGAGCTGTGCCCGCGGGCCGGCGGCCCGCACGGGCACACGGATGTTTGCGCTGCCGCTGAATGTGGGAAAGCTATGATAGCGGCATGCACATCCGTTCGCACGCGCGGCTAACGTCGCGGTGTGCTCGGCACGGAGACCCGGAGAGCCCATGACCGGAGACGTCGTCAACGACTTCTGCATCCAGGCAGCGACCGTCAACGGATCGGGTTCGCAGTCCTCCAATCTCGTCATCACCAAGGCGCTCTTCCACATGGGCATCCCGGTGGCGGCCAAGAACGTCTTCCCCTCCAACATCGAGGGCCAGCCGACCTGGTACGACATCCGGGTCACCCCCCAGGGCTACCAGGCGCGGAAGCGGACCGTCGACGTCCTGATCGCCATGAATCCCGCCACCTGGGAGCAGGACGTCGCCAACGTCCGGTCGGGGGGAGCGATCATCCACGAGGCCACGCTCCCCCACTTCGGGGCGGCGGCGCGCGACGACATCAGCTGGTATCCGGTGCCCTTCGCGCGCCTCGCCCGGGAGAAGCTCGAGGCCAAGCCCGACCTCCGCAAGTACCTCCAGAACATGATCTACGTGGGCGTGCTCGCCGAGCTGATCGGGCTCGACCCGGCGGCGGTCGAGGGGGCTGTGCGCGACCAGTTCCGGACCAAGCCGAAGGCGGCCGACCTGAACCTCGCCGCCATCCGGATCGGGGTCGACTACACGCGCGCGACCCTGGCCAAGAGCGACCCCTTCCGGGTGGAGTCGATGGACGGCACCCGCGGATTGGTCCTCCTCGACGGCAACCGCGCCGCCGCCCTGGGCGGCCTGATGGCCGGCTGCACCGTCCTCGCCTGGTATCCGATCACCCCGTCGTCGTCGCTCTGCGAGGCCTTCATCGAGCACGCGGAGAGATTTCGCACCGATCCCGAGACGGGTGAGAAGCGCTACGCCGCGATCCAGGCCGAGGACGAGCTGGCCGCCATCGGCATCGTGCTCGGCGCGCAGTGGGCCGGCGCCCGGGCGATGACGGCGACCTCGGGCCCGGGCATCTCGCTGATGGCGGAGCTCACCGGCCTCGGCTACTACGCCGAGGTCCCCGCCGTCATCTTCGACATCCAGCGGGTGGGACCGTCGACCGGGCTGCCGACCCGGACCATGCAGGGTGACGTCGGATTCGTCCACGCGCTCTCCCACGGCGACACCCGGCACCCCGTGCTCCTGCCCGGGACGGTTGTCGAGGTCTACGAGGACGCGCAGCGCGCCTTCGACCTCGCCGACCGGCTGCAGACGCCCGTCTTCGTGCTCAGCGATCTCGACCTCGGCATGAACCAGTGGATGACCCCGCCGCTCACGTACCCGGAGGGCGGCATCGATCGGGGCAAGGTCCTCGACGCCCAGGCCCTGGACCAGGTGGTGAAGTGGGCGCGCTACCGCGACGTCGACGGCGACGGCATCCCCTACCGCACCCTGCCGGGCACGCCCAACCCTCGGGCCGGGTACATGACCCGTGGCTCAGGACACGATCAGGACGCGCTCTACACTGAGGACCCCGACGTCTACCGGGCCAACATGGACCGGCTGCGGCGCAAGATCGAGGGCGTGCGGACCCTCCTGCCCGCACCGGTCATCGAGGAGACCGGCTGCGACGCCGCGATCTGCGCCTACGGGTCCACCCACCACGCGGTGGTTGAGGCCCGGCACCAGCTCGCCGAGCACGGGATCGGCACCGACTACCTGCGCATCCGCGGCCTGCCCCTGCCTCCGGCGGTCGCCGAGTTCATCGCGCGCCACGAGCGCGTCTACGTGGCCGAGCAGAACCGGGACGGCCAGGTCGAGGCCCTGCTGCGTATGGAGCTCCCCGGGGAGCTGGCCGACCGGCTGCGCAGCGTTCGCCACTTCAACGGCGTGCCCATCGACGCCGAGGCGATCAGCGAGCCGGTGCTGGCCGGCGAGCTGGCGGCGGGCGTCCACGCCGTCCGCGACGACATCGCGATCAGCCGGTCGGTGGCCTGAGGGAGCAGAGCGATGGTTGTTTCCGCCGAGAAGCTGAACCGCCTGGGGCTGAGCCGCGACGACTACAAGGGCGCCCACACCACCCTCTGCGCCGGCTGCGGCCACAACTCGATCACCAACCACATCGTCAAGGCGCTCTACGACAGCGCGGTCGAGCCCCACCTGCTCGCCAAGATGAGCGGGATAGGCTGCTCCTCCAAGGCCGCCGCCTACTTCGTGGAGCGGGCCCACGGTTTCAACGGAGCACACGGGCGGATGCCCTCGGTCGCCACCGGCGCCAAGCTCGCCAACCGTGAGCTGGTGGTGTTCGGCATCAGCGGGGACGGCGACACCGCCTCCATCGGCCTGGGCCAGTACTGCCACATGATCCGGCGCAATCTCGACATGACCTACATCATCGAGGACAACGGCGTCTACGGCCTGACCAAGGGGCAGTTCTCGGCCACCGCCGACCTCGGGACCCGGCCCAAGCGGGGGCGACCCAACCTGTACGAGCAGATCGACGTCTGCGCCCTCGCCATCGAGCTCGGCGCCAGCTTTGTCGCCCGCAGCTTCAGCGGTGACGGCAAGCAGCTCGTCCCCCTGATCCAGGCCGCCCTCGCCCACCAGGGCACGGCCGTCCTCGACGTGATCAGCCCCTGCGTCACCTTCAACGACCACGAGGGCAGCACCAAGAGCTACGCCTACGTCAAGGACCACGACGC
>Ga0209415_10003612_pt1 | contig 28763 bp, 29 predicted proteins | sample PeaSoiSIISIP2007_FD_187696 | JGI IMG/M metagenome (GOLD analysis project Ga0209415, IMG submission 187696) | Peat soil microbial communities from Weissenstadt, Germany - SII-SIP-2007 (SPAdes) (version 2) | ecosystem: Environmental > Terrestrial > Soil > Wetlands > Peat | place: Germany...
GGTCGGGCTGGCGGGATTTGAACCCGCGACCTCTTGACCCCCAGTCAAGCACGCTAACCAAGCTGCGCCACAGCCCGCTGTTGCAGGGGGGCAGTCTATCCGCACGGGAGTACCGGGCCCGGCGGCCCGGCGGTCAGGCGTGGTGGACGAGCCAGCCGATCCCCTGGTACGAGCGGTAGCCGAGATAGATCACGGTGGCCCCCAGGAGGAGCTTGAAGTGCCACGGGACGGGACGGCGCTCCTGGAGCGGCTCGTGACACGAAGGACACTGTCCGTCGGCGGTGACGTCGGTCTCCTCGACCATGCAGTTGCAGGACTCGCACCACGGCATGAGCGGCGTCAGCCCCGCAGTCGCACCCGGATCTTGATGGGGGTCGGTCCCAGGGAGAACTCCTCGCGGAGCTTGCGCTCGACGTAGCGCAGGTAGGTCGCATTGAGCCGACGGGTGGCGAAGATGGTGAACGTCGGGGGGTCGATGGCCCCCTGGACGGCGTAGCGGATCCGTGATCCGGGTGCCGGGTGGGCCACCTGCAGGGCCTTCATGGCGCGGTTGAGCTCGCCCGTCGGAATCCGCCGGTGGTACGCCTCCACCGCCGCCCGCAGGGCGGGAAGGATCCGGTGGACCCCCATGGCGGTCCGGGCGCTCACCTTGACCACCGGCGACTCACCGAGGAAGGCGAGGCGGTCGTCGACATCGGCCAGGACCACGGGCCGGTCCTCGGTACCCACCAGCTCCCACTTGTTGAGGACCACCACCACCGGGCTCCCCGAGGCGCCGATCCGTTCGGCCAGGCGTTGGTCCTGATGGGTCACCCCTTCGGTGGCGTCGATCACCAGGAGGACGACGTCGGCCAGGTCCAGGGCGGCCAGGGCGCGCACCATGGCGAAGTACTCCGTCCCGTCCTCGGTGCGGGACTTCCGCCGCATCCCGGCCGTGTCGACGAAGCGGATGGGCCCTTCCGGTGTCTCGAGCACGGTGTCGATGGCGTCGCGGGTCGTCCCGGGAAGGTCGTGGACGACCGAGCGCTCCTCGCCGAGAAGGCGGTTGAACAGCGTCGACTTCCCCACGTTGGGTCGACCGACCAGAGCGACCCGCGGGCACTCGACGTCCTTCGGAGCGCCCGCCGCCCGCCGTCCCGTGCCTTCGTCGTCCCCCTCGGCCGTGAGGGCACCGTCCGGCACCTCCCCGGCCCCGTCGGCGGGGCCCGGCGCGGGGGCGGCGGCGTCGAGACCCTTGAACCGGTCCACGATCTCGTCGAGGAGATCGCCGGTCCCCCGCCCGTGGAGCGCGCTCACCATCCACGGGTCCCCGAATCCCAGGGAGACGAACTCCCACGCGTCGGCCTCGCGCTTCTCGTTGTCGACCTTGTTGGCCACGAGCATCACCGTCCGGGCCCGGCGGCGCAGCAGGCGGGCGATGTCCTCGTCCTCGGTGGTGATCCCGACCGCTACGTCGACGACCTGGATCACGATGTCGGCGCCGGCCACGGCCTGCTCCGCCTGCCGCGCCACCTTGGCGTCGAGATCGCCGCCTCCCCCCAGCCAACCACCGGTGTCGACGACGACGAAGGCGTGGCCGTTCCATTCGGCGTCGAGCTCGAGCCGGTCCCGCGTCACGCCGGGCCTCTCCTCCACCACCGCCGCCCGACGCCCGACGATCCGGTTCACCAGGGTCGATTTCCCGACGTTGGGCCGGCCCGCCACCACCACGACCGGTGTCCGGCCCGGGGGCGCCGCCAAGGGCGATCCCCGACGTCCGGCGCGCACCGGTGAGACCGAGGTCATCGGCTCTGCCCCAGGGCCACGGGGACCGCCTCCGGTGGGCGGGGCGCCCCGGACGGTCGGCCGAGCGGTGCCTCCAGGGCATGGCGCAGCGAGAGCCCGTCGGCGGGTACCACCTCGACGGGCCGGGGAAGCTCCCCCACCGTCATCCCGTCGAGGAACCGCCCGTCGGACAGGCAGACGTCGGGAAGCAGGTACCGGTGGCCCTCGGGTTGGCCGGCCAGGGCGCGCGCCACGTCGACACCGGTGAGCAGGCCGGTCACGGCGATGTTCCCCCCGAAGAAGGCGTTGCGCACGGGCAGCAGCCGGATCGGGGCGCCGTCGCCGTCCGGACGGGAGTCCAGACCGGCCAGGAGCGGCCCGAGCACCATGGCCCCGTACTCGCCGGTGATCACCGCCACCGGTCCGCCCGTCGGGCCCGGAGAGCCCCCCGTTCCCGGTGCCACCCGCGTGGCCCGGTAGCCGGCGGCGGGGGCGCCGTCGACCCAGGCGAAGAACCCCGGCTGGACGCCGGAGGCGGCCCGGTCGTCGCCACCGAAGGCGGCGGCGAAGGCCCGCGCCATCCCGATCCCGTTCTCGTGCTGGGGGAAGCCGTCGTAGCGCTCGGCGGCGGGGAACGGCCGCCCGGCGATCAGGTAGTACTCGTCGGCGGCGTACACGAGCCGGCGCCCGAGGGCCCCGAGGGCCAGCTCCTGCCACTGCTCCACGGTGTCGATCACGGCCGCCGCCTCGTCCTCGGTGTGCGGCCTCATGGCCGCTTCGGTGGTGTAGTCGCTCACCCCGAGCGGGACGCAGGCCACGGTGGCCAGCTCCGGGTACTCGTCGAGAACGCCGGCCAGCGTCGTCTCGAGGGCGGCGCCGTCGTTCACGCCGGGGCACACCACCACCTGGCCGTGGACCTCGATCCCGCCGTCGAGCAGGGCCCGCAGCCACCGCAGGCTGGTCGCCCCCCGGACGTTGCGCAGCATCCGGGACCGCAGCGCCGGGTCGGTGCTGTGGATCGACACGAACAACGGTGACAGGCCCTCGGAGAGGACCCGTTCGAGGTCGAGCTCGGTGAAGCGCGTCAGCGTGGTGAAGTTCCCGTACAGGAAGGACAGCCGGTAGTCGTCGTCTTTCAGGTACAGGCTCCGGCGCATCCCCTTGGGGAGCTGGTAGATGAAACAGAACTCGCAGTGGTTGTCGCAGGTGCGGACCCGGTCGAACAGCGCCGACGACACCTCGGCCCCGAGGGCCTCCCCCGCCGTCTTGTCCACCGTCACCGACACCTCGTCGTGGCCGCGGCGAATCTCCAGCTGGGGGTCGGCCTCGTCGACCAGGAGGCGGTACTCGATCACGTCACGGGGCACGCGACCGTCGATGGCCAGCAACTCATCGCCCACCCGGAGGCCGGCGCGCTGTGCCGGTGACGCGGCCGCCACCGAGACCACCCGGGGCGCCGACATGTCCCCAGGCTACCGGTAGCCTGCCACCGTGCCGGTCCAACGGGTCCTGCTGGCCTCCCCGAGAGGCTTCTGCGCCGGGGTCGAGAAGGCCATCAAGGCCCTGGCGTGGATGGTCCGCGTCTTCGAGCCTCCCGTCTACTGCTATCACGAGATCGTCCACAACCGTCACGTCGTCGACCAATTCCGGGCCCGGGGGGTCGTCTTCGTCGACGACGTGGACGAGGTCCCCCCCGGGGCACCCCTCATGTTGTCGGCCCACGGGTCGGCTCCCGAGGTCGTGGCCGATGCCCGCCGGCTCGACCGTGTGGTCGTCGACGCCGTCTGCCCGCTCGTCACCAAGGTCCACCACGAGCTCAAGGTGCGGGCCCGCAAGGGCTACACCGTCCTCTACGTGGGCCACGAGGGTCACGAGGAGGCCGTCGGCACCATGGCGGTGGCGCCGTCCTCGGTCCGCCTGGTCCAGTCCGAGGACGACGTCGACCGGGCCCCGGTCCCGCCGGGCAGCCCGGTGGCGTTGCTGGCGCAGACGACCCTGTCCCACGACGAGTGGTCCGGGATCATGGCCCGGGCCAAGGTCCGCTTCCCCGATCTGTGGATGCCGGGACGGTCCGACCTCTGCTTCGCCACCACCAACCGCCAGGCGGCGCTGAAAGCGATCGCCGGGCGCGCCGACGTGGTCGTCGTCATCGGCTCGGTCAACTCGTCGAACACCCGGGCCCTGGAGAAGGTGGCGCGGGCGTCGGGCTGCCCCCGGGTGCTGCGCGTCAACACCGCCGACGAGATCCCCGACGACCTGTCGGGCACGGTCGGCGTCACCGCCGGTGCGTCGGCCCCCGACGAGCTGGTGCAGGCGGTGGTGGCGCGCCTGGCACCGACCGAGGGGATGGAGGAGGTCAGGGTCACCGACGAGGACGAGTACTTCCCCCCGCCCCCCGAGATGCGCGACCTCCTGGGGGCCCTGGCGGGGGCGCTGGCCCTGGGGCTCGGGGCACCGCCACCGGGGGGCACCGTCGCCGCCGGCGGTGCTGTCGACGATCTGGGGACGCTGTCGCGCGACCGGCACGTCTCGGCCGCCGACGTCCTCGCCCGCCTGGCGCGGTGAGCAGCCCTCCGCCCTGCCTCTCGTTCAGCTCGACGGCGGGGCGCTGGGTGGTGGCCGTGACGGTCCTCGGCTCGGCCATCGCCGCCATCGACTCCACCGTGGTCGGTATCGCCCTGCCCGCCATCGGCCGCAACTTCGCCATGTCGGTGTCGAGCCTCCAGTGGGTGGTGAGCGCCTACCTACTGGCCCTGGCCGGTCTCCTCCTGGTGGGCGGGGCCCTCGGTGACCGCTTCGGCCGACGCCGCATCTTCATCACCGGCGTCGTCTGCTTCGCCCTCACGTCCCTCGTCTGCGCCGTGGCGCCCGATGCCGCCGTCCTCATCGCCGGGCGTGCGCTGCAGGGGGTGGGCGCGGCGCTGCTCACCCCCGGATCGCTGGCCATCCTGCGGGCCTCCTTCGTCCCCGATGACCAGGGCCGTGCCGTCGGTGCCTGGTCGGGGCTCGGCGGCGTGGCCATCGCCGTCGGTCCCTTCGTCGGCGGGTTCCTGATCAGCGCCGTGTCGTGGCGGCTCATCTTCCTCATCAACCTGCCCATCGCCGCCGTCGTCGTCGTCATGGCCTCCCGCCACGTCCCCGAGACCACCGACCCCACCGCCGGAGGTCGGGTCGACGTCGTCGGGGCCGCCCTCGTCTCCGCCGGTCTGGTCGGCGTGACGGCGGGCATCATCGACGCGCCGAGCCACGGCTGGGGTTCGCCCCCGGTGGAGGGTGCGCTCCTCGGGGGAGCCCTCGCCCTGGTGGCCTTCGTGCTCGTCGAGGGGCGGACACCGCGGCCCGTCCTCCCCCTCTCCCTCTTCCGCTCGATCCAATTCTCCGCCACCAACGTCGTCACCTTCCTCGTCTACGGGGCGCTCGGTGGGGCGCTGTTCCTCCTCCCCGTCGAGCTCGAGGAGGTGGCGCACTACTCCCCCCTCGAGGCCGGGACCTCCCTGCTCCCCCTCACGGCGATCATGCTGGTCTTCTCCTCGCGTTCGGGGGCCCTGGCCACCCGCATCGGGCCCCGCCTGCAGATGGCGGTCGGTCCCCTGGTGGTCGGCGCCGGCATGGTCCTGTTCCGCCTGGCGGGTTCCTCGGGCGGGTACCTGACCGCCGTCCTCCCGGCCATCGTGGTCCTGGGGGCGGGCCTGGCCCTCACGGTGGCGCCGCTCACCACCACGGCGTTGGCGTCGGCCCCCGCCGACCACGCCGGGGTGGCGTCGGCCGTCAACAACGATGTGGCCCGGGCCGGTGGGCTCGTCGCCGTGGCCCTCCTCCCGGTGGTCTCGGGGATCACCGGCGCCAGCTATCTCCACCCCGTCCAGCTGTCGGCCGGATTCCGCACCGCAGTGGCCGTGGCCGGGGCGGCGGCGGCCGGCGGAGGGGTCCTGGCCGGCGTCCTCGTCCGCAATCCCCGGCGCCCGGCGGCCCCGGCGGCGCCGGTCCCACCGACGACGGCCCACTGCGGGCTGGAGGCCCCACCCCTGGCCGCCGCCGCCGCCGGCACGACGCCGGGGCCCCGAGGCGCGAGAATGGGGTCATGAGCACCTCGACCACTACTTTCCGCAGCATGGACGAGTCGACCGCCGAGCAGTGGGCGGTGATCGGCGCCGAGACCTTCGAGCATCAGGACCGCGTCGCCGCCCAGGTTCTGGCCATGCTGGAGGGCCTCGGCACCATCACCGACGGCTTCGCCGTCGACCAGCTGACCCACTCGCTCCAGACGGCGACCAGGGCCGAGGAGGCCGGCGCCGACCCCGAGATGGTGGTGGCCTCCCTGTGCCACGACATCGGCAAGTACGTGTCGGTCCCGAACCATCCCCGCATCGCGGCGGAGATCCTCCGGCCCTACGTCCGCGACGAGATCGTCCAGGTCATCATGGCCCACCAGGACTTCCAGGGTCGGCACTACTACCACCACTTCGCCGGTGACCCAAACGCCCGGGACCGGTATCGCCACGAGCCCTGGTTCTCCCTGGGCGAGCAGTTCGCCGACGAGTTCGATCAGAACAGCTTCGACCCGGACTACCCGACCAAGCCGCTGTCGCATTTCGAGCCCCTCGTGCGCGACGTCTTCGCCAAGCCCCGCAGCTTCTGATGGCATCCGCAGTCCTGGCGCCGTTCACGCGCGCCCACGCACGCGAACGGCGCCGCCAAGACGACATCCGCGGCCTCGTCATGGGCCTGGCCCGCGCCGATTTCCGCCGCCGCCACCCCGATGCCGCTTTCGGGCCCGTCCTGGTCCTCATCGCCTCGTACCTCGAGGCCGACAACATCGGGGCCGTCTTGAAGAGGGTCCCCCCCGAGGTCGACGGCCTGGCCGTGTCCACCCTGGTCGTGGTGGACGGCGGTGACGACCGCACCGAGGACATCGTGGCCGAGCACGGCGCCTATTGCGCCGTCCTTCCCGTCAACATGGGCCAGGGGGTGGCGCTGCGCCTGGGCTACGAGCTGGCCGACACCCACGGGGCCACCTATGTCGTCACCGTGGATGCCGACGGCCAGAACGATCCGGCCGAGATCCCCGACCTCCTGGCGCCCGTCATCGCCGGCGAGGCCGACTTCGTCATCGCCAGTCGCCGCCTGGGAACCGACGAGACGAGCGACGACCTCCGACGCGCCGGCGTGGTTTTCTTCGCCGCCGTGATCAACACCCTGGCCGGCCAGCACCTGACCGACACCTCGAACGGGTATCGGGCCATCAAGATCGACGTCCTTCGCGACGTCACGCTCGAGCAGGACCAGTACCAGACGGCGGAGCTCATCATCAGCGCGGCGGCACGCGGATGGCGACTCGGGGAGCGCCCCACCGTGTGGCACCCGCGGGCGTCGGGCGAGTCGAAGAAGGGCCACAACGTCTTCTTCGCTCTGCAGTACGCCCGAGTCATCCTGCGGACCTGGTTGCGCGAGCGGCGCTGACGCCGCCGCCGGGGTGGTCGGTGACCCGGTGAGAACGCCAGCGGCGCGCGCCCTGCGGCACCCCGCGGCGCGCCTCCTCCTCGTCTTCACGGCCGCCTCCACCGCCCTCTTCGGCCTTCCCGCCGCCTTCGGCGCCACCTGGTTGGTGGGCGACAACCTCATCCAGAACTTCCCCCTGCGCGTCCTGGCCGGGATCGACCTCCGTCACGGGCACCTGCCTCTGTGGGACCCCTATCTGTGGAGCGGCTCTCCCCTGCTGGCCGGGTTCAACGCCGGCGCCGCCTACCCCACCACCGTGCTCTTCGCCGTGCTCCCCGGCGCCCTGGCCTGGGTGCTCAACCAGGTGGCGGTGGAGGTGGTGGCGGCCGCCGGTGTCGTCGTCCTGCTGCGGTTCCTGGGCCGGTCGTGGTTGGCCTCGGGCCTGGCTGCGGTGGCGTTCGCTTTCGGGGGCTTCATGACGGCCCAGAGCGTCCACCTCGATCTGGTCCAGGCCGCCTCCTGGCTGCCGTGGTCCTTCGTGGCCCTCGACCGTCTGGCCCATCGACCGGCGGGACGCCCCGCGGCCCCGTGGGTGGCCCTTCTCGGAACCTCCCTGGGCCTCATGATCCTGTCGGGAGCGGTAGAGCCGATCTTCGACGGGAGCCTCGTCCTCGCCCTCTACGCCCTGTGGCTGGCCCGGGGGACGGCGGGACGGCGCCGGCTCGACGTCCTCGTCGGCTCGGCCGCCGGTGCGGTCCTCGGCGTCGTGCTGGGGGCGGCCCAGCTGATCCCCGGTGCCGCCTTCCAGGCGCAGTCGCAGCGCGCCATGCACAGCTTCACGTACTTCGCCTCGGGATCGATGAACAAGTCCCTGACCGTCCTCGGTCTCGATCCCCTGGTCCTCGGGGGGGCCCACCAGTGGCCGCTCGGCTATGTGGGGACGTTCAACCTGCCCGAGATCTCGAGCTACATCGGCATCCTCCCCGTCATGGGCCTCATCGGCCTCCTGGCCCGACGCCACCGCCGGGCCCCCGAAGCCGGGCAGTGGTGGATCTGGTACGTCATCGTGGTGGTCGGCCTCTTCCTCACCTGGGGCGGCTTCACCCCGGTGGCCCACCTCGTCTACGACATCCCCCTGTTCAACCGCCAGCGCCTCCTGAACCGCAACCTGCTCGAGGTCGACCTGGCCCTGGCCGTGATCTTCGCCACCTGGGTCGACCGCATCTTCACCCCCCTCGTCGACGCCGGGGCCACGCTGCCGTCGCCCCCGGCCGGTGCCCCCGACGCCGCCGCCCCCCCCGACGCCGCCGCCCCGAGCGCCGCCGGCCGTCCCGGCACCGGGGATCGGTGGCGCCGTCACTGGCCCGACGGCTGGACGTCGGACGTCGTCCTCCCGCTCGTCCCCCCGGTGGCCGTCGTCGGCCTCCAGCTCACCCTCCTGGCCGGCGGGCCCTGGTTCCCCCATCTCCTCCACGTCCCCGGCAACGTGACGCGCTCGACCCTCTGGCCCCTCGTCGCCCTCCTCACCGTCCCGAGCGCCATCGCCGCCTGGGCCGGGTGGATCGTGGTCCGCCGCCGCCACCTCGGGCGCCGCCTCCCCGTCCTCCTGGTGGCGCTGGTGGTGGCGGACCTGGCCGTGTTCAACATCGGCGTCCAGTCCACCCCCGACCCCCACGGGGCCAGCTCGGCGTCCAGCGCCACCGCCGACCGGCTGGTGGCCCTGCTGGCCGCCCAGGGCCAGGGGCCGGCCGGCGGGCTCCACCGTGTCGGGATTTTCGACCCCGACCGCTTCTACTCGGTGGCCTCCAACCGACTGGGCCAGCCCGACCTGACCCTGCTGCGCTCGCTCGACAGCGTCCAGGGTTACGGGGCCGTCGTCGACCAGCACTACGACGCCGAGACGGGGACCCATCTCCAGCTCAACCTGACACCGGCGGCGCTGTCGGGGACCACCTTCGCCCAACTCGACCTCGGCCTGCTCGTGACCGTCCCCGAGTACTTCGTCCACCTGGTGGACCGTCCCCCCGGCTACACCGGCAGCATCGCCGACGGGGCCACCGCCCTCCCCCCCGTCGGTCCCCATCCCTCGGCCCCGCCCGACCGGTCCGTCCCCGGCCCCACGCCGGCGGGCGACTACGTCTTCGTCCCCCCACCGTCGCCGGCGGCCGCCCTGAGCCCCGGGGACGTCCGGACGCAGTACTTCGGGACCGTCCTCTCGGTCACCACCGTCACCGTCCCGCTCCCGGCCGGCGGTGGCGGCAGCCTGCGCGTCGGCCTGCTCACCCCCGGCGGCTCCGCCACCTCGTGGCTGGGGCCCGCCGAGCCCATCGCCGGGCGCACCGCCGTCACCGTCCGCACGGACCGCCCCCGCGCCGCCAGCGGCATCGTCTTGCTGGCGGGGTCGTCGTCCCCGGCGCCGGGGGCGGTCACGGTCGAGCCGGTGACGGTGGGCGCCGCCGTGATCCGCACCGCCGGCCAGGGCACCTACCGGGTGGACGGATCGCTGCGCGACTTCGTGGCCCCGTCGCGGTGGCGCTTCGTCGGACGAGACGGAGTCTTCTCCGTCTTCGCCCAGGCGTCGGCGAGTGGTCGCGCCTGGGTCACCGGCGGCCCACCGGGGGCGGCGCGGGTGGTCTCGGACACGCCGTGGGGTGACGAGACCATCCGGGTCGACGCCCGGTCGCGGGCCGTCCTGGTCCGGTCGGTCCAGTTCGCCACGGGCTGGCAGGCCACCGTCACGCCCGTCGGCGCCACCGGGACCGCCGGCGCGGCGCGGGCCGTCCCCGTGCAACGCAGCGGCCTGCTCCAATCGGTCTCCGTCCCCGCCGGGACCGACCTGGTGCGGTTCACCTACCGGCCGTCACGGGCCTACGAAGGCCTGGCCGTGAGCGCCGTCGGGGTGGTCGCCGTGGTCCTCCTGGTGGGCGGGCCCCCCCTCGTGCGCCGCCGGCGACGGCGCGCCTAACTTCGTCGCATGGCGGCGGGCACCAAGCTGTCCTCGATCGAGCGCATCCAGCGGCTGGAGAAGCTGGAACAGGAACGCCTCGAGGAGAAGGAGCACAAGGACGAGCGCCGGCGCCAGACGGTGGCCGGGACGAAGCCGACGGGCGGGCGCCACGATCTCGTCGACCGCATCGAGGCGGCCACCAAGTACCCGATGGCCCTGGTGGGGTTGGCCTGGCTGGTGGTGGCCGTCATCGTCCTCACCACCGAGAGCCACGGCTCGGCCTCCGTCGTCCTCGTCGGCACCCTCTTCGCCCTGTGGACCGTCGTCCTGGTGGAGTACCTCGTCCGCCTGGTGGTCACCCCCGACCGCCGGGGATACCTCCGGCGGCGGTGGGTGGAACCGGCCACCGTGGTGGTCCCCCCCCTCCAGGGCTGGCACGTCATCGGGATGGAGAAGATGTCGCTGCTGCTGCGCGAGGCGGAGCTGCGGGTGGAGTCCATCCTGAAGCACCACAGCCTCTTCCGGGTGCTCATCGCCGCCGCCGCCACCCTGTTCCTGGGGGCCTGGCTGGTCCTGCTCTTCGAGGAGAACGCCCCGGGGAGCAACATCCACGACTACCCCCAGGCCCTGTGGTGGGCCATCGTCACCGTCACCACCGTCGGCTACGGAGATCGCTTCCCCGTCACCGACGGGGGTCGGACGGTGGCCGTGGTCCTCATGCTGGTGGGGATCGGCCTCATCGGGGTCCTCACGGCCACGGTGGCGTCGGTCTTCATCAAGGAGCACACCGACGCCAACAAGGAGGAGTTCAAGAAGGGCCACGCCGACCTCGGTCAGCAACTGGCGGTGATCAGCGACCGGCTGGCCGACGTCGAGCGCCGGCTCGGGGCCACACCGGCCGAGGTGGCCGCCGTCGACACCAAGGCCGACGCCGAGGCGGCGGCCGACGGGCCGGTGGAGGGCGACCCGGGAACGTCCTGAGGACGGGCCCGACTACGGACGCGCCCCCCGCGGCTCCACCCGGGCCCCGGCCTCGTCGTAGAGCCGCTGCAGCTCGGCCCGGAGCCGTTCGGTGAGCTCGTGCACCTGGTGACGCGGCACCCGCCCCTTGACCGACCGGGCCGGCGCCGGCAGCGGCTGGCCCACGACGAGATGGATCTTCACCGGGTGGACCATCTTCGATCCCTTGGGCATGGCGGCGGCCGAGCCGCCGATGCCGATGGGCACGATCGGCGCCCCCGTGCGGGCCGAGAGGAAGGCGGCCCCCTCGTGGAGCTCCTCCACCACCGGGCCGCTGCGCCGCGTGCCCTCGGGGAAGAGGAAGAGCGCCTCGCCGCGTTCGAGGACGTCCTGGGCGCGGTCGAGGGCCAGGCGGTCGGCCCCCTCGCGGTGCACCGGGAAGGCCCCGATCGATTCGAGGAACGTCCCGAAGCGCGGCGAGCGCCACAGGCTGTCCTTGGCCATGTAGAACAGCTTGCGCCGCGTCACCTCGGAGACCACCAGGAAGTCGATGTTGCTGCGGTGCACCGGGGCCAGGATCACCGGGCCCGTGGCCGGCACCACCCCGGCGCCGTCGACGGTCACGCGGAAGTAGGCGCGGTTGACGCCGTGGCACAGGGCCCGCAGGCCGCGGTAGGCGAACGGCGGCAGGGACAGACCGACCTGCCGGGCCGGCGCGTCGGGATCGATGATCGGTGTCACAGGCATGCCAGAACCTCCTGGAGGACCTCGGGCGCGGACTTCCCGGTGGAGTCGATGACGACGGCGTCGTCGGCCACGTCCCGGAGAGCGATCAGGGGCGAGACCCGGCGGGTGGAGTCCAGACGGTCGCGTCGTTGGAGATCGGACTCGATCTCGCCCACGCTGCGCCCGTCGTCACGCTCCCCGGCCCGCCGGCGGGCCCGCTCCCCCGTCCGGGCCGTCAGGTAGATCTTCAGGTCGGCGCGGGGGAGCACCACGGTGCCGATGTCGCGTCCTTCGACCACCCCGGCGCCGCGCTCGGTCACCCACTGCCGCTGGCGGGCCACCAGGGTGGCGCGCACCTCGGGGTTGGCCGCCACCGCCGACACGGCCCTGTCCACGGCGGCCGTCCGGATCTCGCCCGTCACGTCGCGCCCGTCCACCGTCACCCGGTCACCCACCTCGATGGTCAGCCGGCGGGCCAGCTCCCCCACCGCGGCGGCGTCGTCGGGATCGACACCGCGGGCCAGGGCCTGCCAGGCCACGGCCCGGTACATGGCGCCGGTGTCGAGGCGCTCGAGCCCGAGATGGTCGGCCACCGCCTGGGCCAGGGTGGACTTCCCGGCCCCGGCGGGGCCGTCGATGGCCACCACCTTCGTCACCGTCCTCTCCCCCCGTCGGCCCCTCTCCCCCCGTCTGTCCCCGAGAGGTGGTCCAGGTGGTCGGCGAAGCGCGGGTAGCTGGTCACGACCGACTCGAAGCCCGAGATCAGCGACGGCCCCTTCCCGGCGGCCACCGCCATGCCGGCCACCGCCGCCGCCATGGCCATCCGGTGGTCGCGGCCGGCGTCGAACGTCCCCGCCGTGAGCGCCGGTGCCCCGTGGACGACGAGATCGTCGCCGTCGGCCTCGGCGGCGGCGCCGAAGGCGCGCACCATTGACACCACGGCGGCCAGCCGGTCCGACTCCTTCACCCGCAACTCCCCCACGCCGTGGAAGACGGTGGTCCCCTCGGCGCGCGCGGCGGCCACGGCCAGCACCGGCACCTCGTCGAGACCGGTGATCTCGCCGGCCTCGACGGTGGTGGCCCGCAGGGGCCCGGACCGGGCCTGGACGGTGGCGGTGGCGGCCAGGTCACCGGGCCCCGTCACGGCGTCCTCGTCGACGTCGGCACCCATCCGGAGCAGGACGTCGAGAAACCCCCGCCGCCCCGGTCCCACGTAGACGCGCTCCATGGTGATCTCGCTGCCGGGGACCACGCAGGCGGCGACCACCCAAAAGGCGGCCTGCGAGGGGTCACCGGGGACGTCGACCTCGAAGGGCTCCAGGTCCCCCCCGCGCAGTCGCACCACGTGGGTGCCGTCGTCGTCCTCCTCGTCGACAGCGGCCCCGCACAGGGCCAGCAGCTCCTCGGTGTGGCGCCGGGTGAGCACCGGCTCGCGCACGATCGTCTCCCCGGCGGCCCGCAGGCCGGCCAGCAGCACGCAGGACTTCACCTGGGCGCTGGCCATCGGGGGGGTGTAGTCGATGGCCCGCAGGTTCCCGCCCCGCACCGTGATGGGGGGGAAGCAGCGCTCGCCCCCGCCCTCCACGGTGGCGCCCATCAGCCGCAGGGGCACCGCCACCCGGTCCATGGGCCGCCTCGACAGCGAGGCGTCGCCCCCCATCACCACGGTGAAGTCCCACCCGGCCACCAGCCCGGCCAGCAGGCGGATGGTGGTTCCCGAGTTGCCCACGTCCAGCGGCCCCGCCGGGGCGCCGATGACGTCGCCGCCCCCGGTGACCCGGCTGCCGTCGATCCTGGCCCCCAGCGCCGTCACGGCGTCGGCCGTCCGCCGCACGTCGTCGCCGTCGGACAGCCCCCGGACGACCGACGTCCCCTCGGCCACCGCCGCCAGCAGCAGGGCGCGGTGCGAGATCGACTTGTCGCCGGGCACGGCGACGGTGCCGACCAGCGGGCGGCCCCCGGGGACGGCGAGGGTCCCGCTCATCCGAGGCCCCGGGCCGTGGACCGGTAGGCGCGGCCGGTCAGGGCCGTCTGGAGCCGCTCCGACCCGTCGGCGTCCACCACCAGGACGAGCACCCCGCGCTCGCCCTCGGCGCTGTGGGCGATCTCCAGGTCGGCGATGTTCACGCCGAGATCGCCGGCCAGGGTGGTGATCTCGGCCAGCACCCCGGGACGGTCCGGCACCGGCACCCGGATCTCGGTCAGCCTCTCGGGACGCACGGCCCGCGAGGGCAGCGACCGGCGGGCCACCGCGGCGTGGTCGAGGACGGCCAGCAGCCCGGCCCGGTCGCCGCTGGCCACCCGGTCGCGCATGGCCGTCAGGTCGGCCAGCAGGATGTCGAAGGCCTCGACGATGGCCGGCGCGTTGTCGGCGCACACGTCGGGCCAGATCCCCGGTTGCCCGGCGGCGATCCGCGTCATGTCGCGGAACCCCCCGGCGGCCAGCCGCAGCAGGGCGGCGTGCTTCTCGGCCTGGCGGTCGGCCAGGTTCATGAGGGTGGCGGCCGTCAGGTGGGGCACGTGCGAGACCACGGCCACCAGGGCGTCGTGCTGCTCGGGGGAGAGGGCCACCACCTCGGCCCCGAGCGAGACCACCACGGCCTGGAGCCGGGCGTAGGACGCCGGATCGGTCCCCGCCGTCGGGGTCAGCACCCAGGTGGCGCCGACGAACAGCTCGGGGTCGGCGCCGTCCAGGCCGACCTGCTCGGATCCCGCCATCGGGTGCCCCCCGACGAAACGGGGGTCGTCCACCGCCGCCACCACCGGCCCCTTCACCCCGGCCACGTCGGTCACCACGGTCTCGGCGTGCCGGCCGGCCCGGTCCAAGACGGCCGCCACCTCCTTGGTCACGGCGTCGAGGGGGGTGGCCACGAAGGTGACCCGGGCGGCGGGGTCGAAGCCGACGGCGTCGAGGGCGCCCGCCCGCAGGGCCCGCTCGGCGCGCGCCGGATCGGCGTCCTGTCCCGTGACGTGCCAGCCCCGCGCCCGCAGGGCCAGGCCGATGGAGCCGCCGATCAGGCCCGTCCCCACCACGGCGGCCCGACCGGGCCCCGCCTCGTCGGTCCCCCCGGTCACCGGTCCACCGTCACCCGGGCCCACCGTCACTCGGCCCACCGTCACTCGGGCAGGTCATCGCGCAGCGACCGGGCCCCGTGGAGGTAGACGTGGTGGAGGTCGCGGCGGGCCTTCTCGGTGGTCACGTGGGCCAGCACCCGCAGACAGCGCGGCGTCGACCCCACGATGTCGAGCTCGCGGGCGCACAGGAGGGGGACGTCGCCGAGACCCATGGCCCGTGCGGCGGCGGCCGGGAACACCGACACCAGGTCCCCGGTGGCGGTGAAGACGATGCTGATCAGGTCGTCGTGGTCGACCCCGTTGCGGTCGAAGAGCTCCCGGAGCAGCTCCTGGACACGGTCGGTGATCTCTTCCGGTCGGTCCGCCTCGGTGGTGGTGGCCCCGCGCAGGGCTCGGACGGCGATGGCCATGGCACCCGCATGTTACCGACCGCCCCCCCGCCGGCCGCCGGCCGGCCCGGGCCGGCCAGGGGTGTCGCGCCGCCGGGGCGGTGACCCCGGAGGCGGCCCGGCGGCGGCGGCCAGGTCGCGGACCTCGGTCAGGGTCAGCGGTCGCCACTCCCCCGGGCCGAGCCCCCGTTCGGTGAGCGGCCCGATCCGCGTCCGCACCAACCGGCGCACGGGGTGGCCCACCGCCTCGGCCATCCGGCGGATCTGGCGGTTGCGGCCTTCGTGGATGACGATCCGCAGGACCCCGGGGGCGACCACGCCGACGGTGGCGGGGGCCGTCGTCCCGTCGTCGAGCTCCACCCCCCGGCGCAGCGCCCGCAGGGCGCCGGCCGAGGGGACCCCGTCCACCTCGGCCAGGTACTCCTTCTCGACCCCGAACGACGGATGGGTGAGCCGCTGGGCCAGGTCGCCGTCGTTGGTCAGGATGAGGAGCCCCTCGCTGTCGGCGTCGAGGCGGCCCACCGGGAAGACGCGCGGCTCGGCGGGGACGAGGCCCACCACCGTCGGCCGGCCGTGCGGGTCGTCGGCCGTCGTCACGACGCCGACCGGTTTGTTCAGCACGTAGTGGACGAGCCCGGGGAGAACGGGGAGGGCCACCCCGTCGAGCTCGATCCGGTCGCGACCGGGGTCCACGCGCCGGCCCAGCTCGGCCCGGTCCCCGTTCACCGTCACCCGCCCGTCGGCGATCAGCTCCTCGCAGGCGCGCCGGCTGCCGAGCCCGACGCGGGCCAGAACCTTCTGCAGACGTTGCTCCCCGCCCTCGGGGTCGACGGGAGCGGATGGGCCGTCGCTGCCGTCAGGCATCGGCGCCCGGGCGCAGGCGCTCCTCGAGTTCCTCCATGGCGTCGGGCCCGGGGAGGAGGTCCTCCACCGGGGGGAGCTGATCGATGGTGGCCAGGCCCAGCTTCTCCAGGAACGCCGCCGTGGTGCCGTAGAGGACGGGTTGTCCCGGCCCCGCCGCGTGCCCGATAGCGGCGATGTAGCCGCGTTGCTCGAGGAGCCGGACCACCCCGTCGACGTTCACGCCCCGCAGGGCGGCGATCTGGCCGCGCGACACCGGCTGGCGGTAGGCGATGATGGCGAGCGACTCGAGGGCGGCCGACGACAGGCGCGACGACACCCCCTCCAGGGCGAAGCGCTCGACGAAGGGGGCCATCTCCGGGTGCGTCTGGTAGCGGTAGCCCCCGGCCACACAGGCGAGGACGAAGCCGCGGCCCTGGCGGCGGTAGCCCTCGGCCAGCTCGGCGCACGCCGCCTCCACCTTGTCGACGGGCAGCTCGAGCAGTTCGGCCAGCAGGGTGGCCGGCACCGGCTCGACGGCCGACAGCACCACCGCCTCGATGGCCCGGTACTCCTCGGGAAGCGACGTCATCTCGGGCGGAGCGGTGTCGTCGTGAGGCGCGGTGTCCTCGGGAGTCGTCATCGCGGAGGCGTCATGGCCGCCGGCGCTCAGCCGTCGTACTCCTCGACCCCGTCGCCCGCCCCCACCACCGACAGGGCGTGGGCCGGGGCCGTCCAGGTGATGGCCAGGTCGCCGAACGTCTCGCCCTGATCGAGGGCGATCCACCCCCGCTTGCACAGCTCGAGCAGGGCCAGGAATCGGACGATGACCTGCATCCGGGTGGTGCAGTGGGACGTGAGCGTCCGGAAGCTGACGGTCCCGGCGCCGGGGAGCCGGCGCTCGAGCTCGTCGACGGCCTCCGACACGGTGACGGCCTCGACGGTGACGTGCGAGAGGTCGAGGACCAGCTCGGGACGCGGCGTCGACCCCAGGAGAAAGGCGGCGGCCAGACGCTCGGGCGTGATCCCGGCCAGGAGGTCGGGCGCCATCTCCCGGAACGGCTCGTCGAGGCCGGCCGTCCGGGGCACCGACCGGGCCGCCTGTTCGACGAGGAGGCAGAAGGCGTCGGCCGCCGCCGCGTAGGCCTGGAGCTCGAGCAGCCGCGCCAGCAGGCGGTCGCGCTCCTCGAATCCCGAGAGCTCCTCGTCGTCGTCCACCTCGTCGGGCCCGGGCAGGAGCTTGCGGGACTTGAGCTCGACGAGCACGGCGGCGATGACCAGGAACTCCGTCGTGACCTGGAGGTCGAAGGACTCGACGGCGGCCAGCTCGGCCAGGAAGGCGTCCACGATCTCGGCCAGCGGGATGTCGTAGATGTCGAGCTTGTGGTCCGAGACCAGCTGGAGCAGCACGTCGCAGGGACCCTCGAAGGCAGGCGTGGAGACGAGTGCGACCACGGAGCCGACGATACCGGTTTCCCGGGGCGTCACCGGGCATGGCCCCTGAGCAGGACCGCCCGCGGCGGTGGCCGGTGGGGTGGGGACCGTCCCGTACCATGGCGCCCCATGACCAGGGTCCTGTCGGGGGTGCAACCGAGCGGCGAGGTCCATCTCGGGAACTACCTGGGGGCGTTCCGACCGTGGGTGGCCCACCAGCACGACCACGACGCCTTCTACTGCGTCGTCGACCTCCACGCCCTCTCCCAGGACTACGACCCGACGATGCTGGCGGCGCGCACACTGGAGACGGCGATCGGCCTCCTGGCCGTCGGCCTCGATCCCGACGTCTGCTCCCTCTTCGTCCAGAGCCACGTCCCCGAGCATCCCCGCCTGGCCTGGCTCCTCGAGTGCACGGCGACGGTCGGTGAGCTGCGCCGGATGACGCAGTTCAAGGAGAAGGGGGCGGACTCCGAGTCGGTGCGGGTCGGGCTCTTCACCTACCCCGTCCTCCAGGCGGCCGACATCCTCCTCTACGACGCCGAGCGCGTCCCCGTGGGCGACGACCAACGCCAGCACCTCGAACTGACCCGGGATCTGGCCATCCGTTTCAACCACCGTTTCGGCGACACCTTCGTCGTGCCCCGGGCGGCCGTCCCCGAGGTGGCGGCCCGGGTCATGGACCTCCAGGAGCCGACGCGCAAGATGTCGAAGTCGGTCTCCTCACCGCTCGGGACCGTTCTCGTCTTCGACCCCCCCGAGGAGATCGACCGCAAGGTCCGCAAGGCCGTCACCGACACCGAGACGGTCGTCCGCTACGACCCCGAGTCCAAGCCCGGGGTGTCGAACCTCCTCCAGCTCCTGGCGGCGGCGACCGGCGCCGCCCCGTCGGAGGTGGCCGCCCGCTACACCAGCTACGGGCCCCTGAAGACCGACCTCTCGGCCGCCCTGGTGGAGCTCCTGCGGCCCGTGCGCGAGCGGTACGTGGAGCTCGAGGCCGATCCCGGACACGTGGTCGCGGTCCTGGCCGCCGGCGCGGCCAAGGCGCACGCCGTGGCCGCCGTCACCCTGGACCGGGCCATGCGGGCGGCGGGGCTGCTCCCCCCCGGCTGATCGCCGGGCCCGTCCGGCGGCGCGCCGGCCGTCTCCCTCCCCCTCATGCAGTCAGGACCCGACGATGCGGTTCCATTCGTTGATCAGGGGGATGAAGAGGTGTTGGAGGGCGCCGGGATCGAGGACCACGATGATGAGGGGGATGAACATCGTGAAGGGCCGGATCCGGTAGTAGCCGGGAAGGGCGCTGGCCGGCAGGAGACGCTCGAGGACGACCGATCCGTCCAGTGGCGGCAGCGGGATCAGGTTGAACACGGCCAGGAGGATGTTCACGTAGCCGAGGATGAAGATGTACTGCACCCAGATCGGCCCGGGAAGAACGGCCGTCGGGCTCGACAGGTACAGCTTGTCGTGGAGCGGGATCCCGAACCGGTAGACGAGCCCGAAGAAGACGACGAGGGCGATGTTCACCCCCGGCCCGACGAGCGACACGGCCACGCCCTCGTTTCTCGGGTGGCGCAACTTCGAGACGTTCACGGGGACGGGCCGGGCCCAGCCGATCACGCCGAACCCGCTCAGGGCCAGGAGGGCGGGGAGGATGATCGTCCCGAACGGGTCGATGTGGGGAAGCGGGTTGAGCGTCAGCCGTCCCGCCCGCTTGGCCGTGTCGTCGCCGAAGTACAGCGCCACCGCCCCGTGCGACACCTCGTGGAGGATGACCGACGGGATCAGCGCGCAGACCAGGAGGATCTCGAAGCTGTTGATGTTGAGGTGGTGCGTCCGGACGAGGACCGCCACCACGGCGATCCCGGCGATGATCCACGCCACCGTCCGCGGCTGGGGGCCCGGGCGCCGCTGCGGACCCTGTGGGGACGGGCCCCAGGGGTTGCTCACAGGGTCAGTGCTTCGCCGCGCAGATGATGCAGTACCGCGCCGCCGGCTTGGCCTCCAGCCGGAGCGGGTCAATGGGCTGCGCGCAGTCCTCGCAGACGCCGTAGCCGTCGCCGGTCAGCTTGCCCAGGGCGCGTTCCACCCCTGAGAGGGTCTCGCGCAGCTGGCCCGCCAGGACCTCGACTTCACCGCGCTCTGCGGTCACCTGGCTCGAGTCGGCGAAATTCGAGTCGTAGATAAGGCTGTCGCCCCCCACGCCGAGCTCCCCGAGCTTGGCCTGGAGGTCCCGCCGCTCCTCTTCGAGCAGCGCTCGGTAGTCGACGGTCGACGCGTCATGGGGCACGACCCGAGGATACTGCCTGGGCTAACGCCAGGCGCGCGGGTGGGCCTGGTCGTAGGCCTCACGGAGGTGACCGGGCGAGACGCGCGTGTAGATCTGGGTGGTGGCGATCGAGACGTGCCCGAGGAGCTCCTGGACGACCCGGATGTCGGCCCCGTGGGCGAGCATGTGGGTGGCGCAGGAGTGCCGGAGGACGTGGGGGTGGACGCGGTCCTCGAGCCCGGCGGCCCGGGCCCTCTTCTTGAGCACCCCCCAGATCCCCTGCCGCGTGAGCCGTCCCCCCCGGGCGTTCAGGAAGACGGCCTCGGCGTCCCCGCGGCGGGCCCAGCGGCGCGGCTCCCACCGGGCCCGGCCCGTCGGTGCCAGCCAGTCGTCGAGGGCGGCGCGCGCGCAGCGGCCCAGCGGGACGAGGCGTTCCTTCGATCCCTTGCCGAGCACGCGGACGAGACCGGTGTCCGAGCCGAGGTCCGACAGCGACAGGCCGGCGAGCTCCGACACCCGCATCCCGGTGCCGTAGAGGACCTCGAGGATGGCCCGGTCGCGCCGGCATGCGGGGTCGTCGCCGGTGACGGCGCCGAGCAGGGCCTCGGTCTCCTCCTCGGACAGCGCCTTGGGCAGCCGGCGCGACGGGCCGGGAGGCCGGATGTCGGTCGTCGGGTCCGTGGTGGCCCATCCCTCCTCGAGCCGGAACCGGTGCAGACCCCGGACGGCCGCCTGAGCCCGCGCCACCGACGGCGGCCGCATCCCGGCGGCGCGCCGGTCGGCGACGTAGTCCGCCACCACGTCCGGGTCGGCGTCGTCGACGGTGCGGCCCCGCGAGGCGAGGTAGGTCTCGTAGACGAGGAGATCGCGGCGGTAGGAGACGATGGTGTTGCGGGCCCGGCCCTTCTCGACCGACAGCCACGTCAGGTACTCCTCGGCGCTGGCGTCCAACTCGGGCCCGATGCTCGATCCGGTGCTCGTGGTGGTCCTCGGCACGGCGCCGCCCTCCTCAGCCCCGGGCCAGGAGGTGGCGCGCCATCAGCAGTCCCAGGATGGTCTGTCCGTCGATCAGCTCACCGCCGGCCACCAGCCCGTCCACCTCGGAGAGGGGGACGGTGACGACCTCCATGTGCCGCTCCTCGATCCCGTCGCGGTCGGGCGTGCCGGGGTCGAGACCGGTGGCCAGGAACAGCTGGGTCTCCTCGTCGCAGAAACCGGGGCTGTTGTACAGGGTGCCGAGGTGCCGGAGGTGGCGGGCGTGGACCCCGACCTCCTCGAGCAGCTCGCGCCGGGCCGTCTCGACCGGCTCCTCCCCGTCGACGTCCCGGGTGCCGGCGGGGATCTCGAGCAGCTCGCGGTCGACGGCGCCCCGGTACTGGCGGACGAGCAGGACGTCGCCGCCGTCGGTCACGGCCACCACCGCCACCGCACCGGGGTGGCGGACGATGTGGCGCGTGAACTCGGTGCCGTCGGGGGCGGTGAAGCGCGCCTCGGTCACCTCGATGCGCCAGCCGTGGAAGCGGACGGTCTCGCCGAGGAACCGGAAGCCGTCGGACCGGCCCGTCGGAGACGGTCCCCCTGTCACGTCGCCGCCGGATCAGGAGGCGGCACCGACGTCGACGTCCACGTCGATGTCGATGAGGCGGGGCAGCCGGCCCTCGGCGCGGGCCAGTGCCGCCGCCAGGAGGGCCTGGAAGAGGGGGTGGGGCCGGTCGGGACGGCTCTTGAACTCGGGATGCGCCTGCGTCCCCACCCAGAAGGGATGTCCCGGGAGCTCGACGAACTCCACCAGCCGGCCGTCGGGGGAGACGCCCGAGCACAGCAGTCCGCCCCTCTCGAGGGCGGGCCGGAACTTGGGGTTCACCTCGTAACGGTGACGGTGGCGCTCGGAGACCACGGTGGCGCCGTAGGCCTCGGCCACCTGGGATCCGGGAACGAGCTGGGCCACGTACGAGCCGAGCCGCATGGTGCCGCCCATGTCGACGATGTCGTGCTGGTCGCCCATGAGGTCGATGACGGGCGATGGGGTGACGGTGTCGAACTCGGTGGAGTTGGCCCCGGACAGACCCGACAGGTGGCGGGCCGTGTCGATGACCATGACCTGCAGTCCGAGGCAGAGCCCGAGACACGGGATGTCGTGCTCGCGCGCGTACCGGGCGGCGGCCACCTTGCCCTCGATGCCCCGCTCGCCGAAACCGCCGGGGATGACGATGCCGTCGAGCTGCTGGAGCCGGTCGTCGGCCAGCCAGTCGTCCATCTGCTCGGCCGAGTGGATCCAGGTGAGGTCGACCTTCGCCGCGTGATGGAAGCCGGCGTGACGGAGCGCCTCGACCACCGACAGGTAGGCGTCGGGCAGGCTCACGTACTTCCCCACCACCCCGATCCGCACCGGGCGGCGCGCCGTCTCCACCAGGGCGGCCACCCGTTCCCATCCGGAGAGGTCCACGGGGTGGAGGGTGTCGTCGACGGCCAGGGTCCGGCACACCACCCGGTCGAGACCCTCCTCGTGCAGGGCGAGGGGGATCTCGTAGATGCTCGGGGCGTCGACGGCCGAGATCACGCCGTCGAAGGGGACGTCGCACAGGAGCGAGATCTTGCGCTTCAACTGGTCGGAAATGGGTTGGTCCGAGCGGCAGACGATCACGTCGGGCTGGATCCCGTAGCCGCGGATCTGGGTGACCGAGTGCTGGGTGGGCTTGGTCTTCTGCTCGCCCGACGGGGCCAGGTAGGGAACGAGGGTGAGGTGCATGTAGCAGACGTTGTCGCGCCCCACGTCGTGACGGAACTGCCGGATGGCCTCCAGGAAGGGCAGGATCTCGATGTCGCCGACGGTGCCCCCCACCTCCACGATGACGACGTCGACGGCGTCGGAGGCGACCTTCTGGATGCGTTCCTTGATCTCGTCGGTGACGTGCGGGATGACCTGGACGGTCTTGCCCAGATAGGCGCCGTGGCGTTCCTTGGCGATGACGTCGCGGTAGATCTGGCCCGTGGTGGCGTTGGACCGACGGCTCAGGTTCTCGTCGATGAACCGCTCGTAGTGGCCCAGATCGAGGTCGGTCTCACCGCCGTCGTCGGTGACGAACACCTCGCCGTGCTCGAAGGGGTTCATCGTCCCCGGGTCGACGTTGATGTAGGGGTCGAGCTTGATCATCGTGACCCGCAGGCCGCGACACTTGAGCAGGCGACCGAGCGAGGAGGCGGTGAGTCCCTTGCCGAGCGAGGAGGACACCCCGCCGGTGACGAAGACGAACTTGGTCACGCTCGGATTCCGCAGGACACGATCTCAGGTTAGACGACGGCTGTTCACCGGAGGGTGAAGCACGGCCTGCGCCAGGAGCTCCCGGGCATGACGGCGGGCGGTGGCCGAATCGGGTTGACCCGACAACATCCGGGCCAGCTCGACCACCCGGTCGTCTGCCTCGCAGGCGTGGGCCACGGCCAGGGTCCGCTTTCCCTCGACCTCCTTGCGGACCCCGAACTGGTGACCGGCGTAGGCCGCCACCTGGGCCAGGTGGGTGACCACGAGGACCTGGTGACGGTGTCCCACCTCGGCCAGGGCCCGGCCCACGGCCAGGGCCGCTTCGCCGCCGATCCCGGCGTCGACCTCGTCGAAGACGATGGTCGGCGGCGCGTCGGTCAGCACCAGCCGGAGGGCCAGCATGGCCCGGGCCAGCTCACCGCCGGACGCCACCTTGGCCAGGGGCAGGACGGCCTCGCCGGGGTTGGCCCCGAGGAGGAAGGACACGTCGTCACCGGGGTCGCTCTCCCCCACCGTCACCTCCAGCCGGGCCCGGGCCATGGCCAGGGTCTGCAGACGCTTCTCCACCGCCCGGGCCAGATCGGGCGCCCCCCGGCGCCGGGCCCGGCCCACCTCGGCCTCCACGGCGGCAAGATGGGACTCGGCCGCGGTGATCCGGGCCTGGAGGGCGGCGGCGCGTTCCTCGACCGACTCGAGATCGGTCACCCGGGCCCGGATCTCCTCGCCGTAGGCGCGGACGCCGGCGGTCCCCTCGCCGTATTTCCGTGACAGCTCGTGGAGGAGATTTCGCCGCGTCCGTATCTCGGCCAGGCGCTCGGGGTCGGCCTCCCAGGTGTCGACCACCTGGCGGAGCTCGGTGGCCACGTCGGCCGTCTCGGCCTGGAGCGCCGCCAGTCGACCGGCCAGATCGAGGAGGGGGGCCCGTCCGGCCAGCGCCCCGTGGGCGGCGCCGATCAGATCCAGAGCGCCACCGCCACCGCGGCCCGACGACGTCGCCGGGCCGTCGCCGTCGGTGTCGAGGGCGGCCAGGGCGGCCGCCGCCGCGTCCCGATGGGCATCGGCCTCGGCCAGCCGTTCCTCCTCGGCCGCCAAGGTGCTGTCCTCGTCGGGGTCGGACAACCCGGCGGCGTCGATCTCCGACAGCTGGTGGCGAAGAAGGTCGATCTCGCGGGCGCGCGCCCGTTCGTCGCCGCCCAGGGCGTCGAGGTCGGCGACGAGACCTCGCAAGGCGACCCGGGCGTCGGTGAGGGGCGTGAGGTCGATGGCGCAGAAGGCGTCGAGGGACCGGCGCTGCATGGCCGGATCGAGGAGGGACTGATGGGCGTGCTGTCCGTGGAGGTCGACCAGTCGGGCCCCCACCTCGGCCAGGGCCGACACCGGCGCCATCCGCCCGTCGATCCAGGCCCGGGACCGGCCCTTGGTGGCCACCGCCCGGGCCAGGATGATCTCCTCGTCATCGACCACGAAGCGTCCCTCGACGAGGGCCTGGTCGGCCCCGGGGCGGACGAGCACGGGATCGGCCCGTCCGCCGACGAGCAGCTCGAGCGCTTCCACGATGAGCGTCTTGCCGGCGCCCGTCTCCCCCGTGAGCGCCGTCATGCCCGACGTGAGGTCGAGGGTCACCTCGTCGATGACGCCCAGGTCCTTGACCCGCAGTTCGACGAGCATCAGGCGATCCTTCGGTCTCTCAGCGGTCGGCCAGGTGGAAACGTGACCGCAGGATGGCGTGGAAGTCGCGATCGCCGAACGACACCAGCCGGGCGTTGGCCGGACCTTCGCGACACTCGACGGCGTCGCCCGGTTCCAGCTGGGCCACCGAGACACCGTCGATGACGAGGATGCCGGGACGGGGACCGGCCACCTCGAGGCGGAGCCACTGCTGCGGCTCCAGCACGATGGTCCGGTCGAAGAGCATGTGGGCCGAGATGGGGGTCACCACGATGGCCCGCAGCAGCGGGCTCAGGATGGGTCCGCGGGCCGACAGGTTGTAGGCCGTCGATCCCGTCGGCGTGCAGACGAGGAGACCGTCGGCCAGGTAGGTGACGAAAGGACGACCGGCGATGGAGGCGCTCAGGCGGACCGTGTGACCGGGGACCGTCTTCTCGACCACCGCCTCGTTCAGAACCAGATAGGGCGACCCCCCCACCGAGGCCGGCCGGCCGCCGGCCCTGGTGATCTCCACCTCCAGGGTCATGCGCTCCTCGACCGCGTAGTCCCCGGCCACGAAACGTTCGAGAGCGCGTTCGAGGGCAGGGGGTTCCACCTCGGTCAGGTAGCCGAGCTGGCCCAGGTTCACCCCGAGCACGGGTATGCCCCGCCCGGCGGCCAGGGCCACCGTCCGCAGCATGGTCCCGTCGCCGCCCAGGCTGACGGCCAGATCGACGGCGTCGTCGTCGAGACCTTCGTCGCTCTGCCCGGCATCGACCACCCGGGTCACGGTATGCCCCCGTTGTGTCAGCCACTCCCCCGCCCGCGCCGCCATCTCGGCGGCCACGGGGCGTTCGGGGTGCACGACGAAGGCCACGGCGACCACCGGCTACCCCCGGTCCGGGGAGGCGGCCACCGCCGCGTCGAGGGCGGCGGCGACATCGGCACCGACCGGTGCCCGCTCCCCGGGCACCGGTGTCCGGGCCCACAGGAGGTATTCGGCATTTCCGGCCGGACCGAGGACGGGTGAGGCCATGGCTCCCATGATGGTCGCTCCGGCGTCCTGGAGGGCGGAGGCGACCCTGTCGAGCGCCGCCCGTCGCAGCGCCTGGTCACGCACGACGCCGCGTCCCCGGCTGACGTCGGCGTGGCCGACCTCGAATTGGGGCTTGACCAGAACGACGAGGTCGGCACCGGGCGACGCGTGCGTCAGCAGCACGGGGACGACCACGGCCAGCGAGATGAACGACAGGTCGGCGACGACCAGCCCGAAGCCGCCGCCGCCGCTGTCGCCGTCGCCGTCGCCGTCGTCCCCGGTACCGAGGTTCCGGATGTTCGTCCTCTCCCGGACGACGACGCGCCGGTCGTGGCGGAGCCGGGGGTGGAGCTGTCCGTAGCCGACGTCGACGGCCGTCACGGCGGCCGCGCCGCGCTGGAGGAGGCAGTCCGTGAAGCCACCGGTCGAGGCGCCGGCGTCCAGGCACCGGCGGCCGCCGACAGCGACGGGGAAGCGTTCCAGGGCCGCCTCGAGCTTGTCGCCGCCGCGCGAGACGAAACGGCGGCCGCCGGTGTCGACGACGATGGCGTCGCTCTCCGCCACCAGACGGGCGGGCTTGTCGGCGACGGCTCCGCCGACCAGGACCGCCCCACGGGCCACGACGTCGTGAGCGTGCGCGCGTGACGGTACGAGACCCCGCCGCACCAGCTCCAGATCGAGCCGGCGGCGGACGGCGCGTCGGGTCAGCGGCGCGCCTTGGACGCCGACGAGGACCGCCCGGCCGACTTACCCGTCGTGCCGGCTCCCGTCTTTTTGGCCGGCGCCTTGCGGGCCGGCGCCTTCTTGGCCTTGGTGGTCCGGGCGGCGGTCTTCTTGGCCGGTGCGCTCTTGGTGGGCGCCTTCTTGGCCGCGGCCTTGCGGGCCGGTGCCTTCTTGGCCGTCGTCGTCCGCGGCGCGCTGCGCGTCGTCGTGCGCCTGCGACCCGGGCCGCGGCTGGTGGCGCGCCGCGCCGCCGTCTCGGCGCGGTCGAGGAGCTCGGCCACGCGGTGGGCCAGATCGTCCATGTTGGTGATCCCGAGATCGGAGAGTTGGGAGCGGACCTCGCCGCGCACCGTCGACAACAGCACGTCGGAGCGCTCGCGGCTCGTCTTCACGAGATCCTCCACCCAGTCCTGGGCGCGTGTCGTCTCGACCTCGCCGGCCTGGATCAGCTCGTGCACGAGCTCCTCGGCTCGGGCCCGCGTGATCTGGGTGAGAGCCAATCCTGCTTCGAGGTACCGCCGGAGTCCGTCGTTCTGGGCCATGGGGCCACGCTACGACTGTCCTTCGCGCGCGGCAAGGGGCCCTCGATGCCGGGCCGAGCCGGGCGCTGCCCGGCTCAGCCCGTCCGGTGCCGGTCGACCAGGGCAGCCAGGTCGGCGGCGTCGATGTCCGGCTCGATGCCGGTGGTCGGGTCTCCCTGTCCGGTCACCCCGGACCGCACCAGGGCGAACGGCACCCCCAGGCGCCGGGCCAGCATCCCGTCGGTCGATGGCCGGTCCCCCACCACCAGGGCGACGTCGGGTGCCCGGGAGCCGAGGAGGGAGACGATGGCCTCGTGGGGCTTCCCGGCCACCTCCGGTGTGGCCTGGGCGGCGGTGGCCACCGCCGCCAGCAACGCCCCCGCTCCGGGGAGCAGGCGCCCGGGCGTCGGGTAGGTGGCGTCCTCGTTGGTGCCCACCAACCGCGCCCCGCCGCGCACGGCGGTGACGGCGGTGGCGAGCATGTCGAAGTCGAAGGACCGGGTGAGTCCGACCACCACGGCGTCGGCCGGCCCTTCGGGGACCACCGTCACCCCCCGGTCGGCCAGAGCCTCCCGCACGCCGCCCCCGGCGCAGACGACGGCGGTAGAACCGGCCGCCAGCAACGAGGCGGCGGCCTGGGCCGACGTCACGAGGTCACCGGGTCGCGCCGGGATCCCCACCTTCGCCAACTGGTCCACGAGCTCGGAGAGGGTCGGCAGGGCGTTGTTGGTGGCGAAGATGACCCCGATGCCCGCGTGGCGTAGCCGGGCAACGGCCTCGGCCGAACCGGGAACCGGCTCCTGGGCCAGCCAGATGACACCATCGAGATCGATCACCCAGGTGCCGGGGCCGCTGTCTGTCATGGACAGCGGGATCAGGGCTCGTAGCCGAAGCGTCGGAAATCGTCCTGATACTTGGTGGCCAGATAGGCCCGGTCCTCGACCGAGATGTCGAAATGCGGGGCCGTATCGCTCGGCTGGCTGCGGTTCTTCCACGGGAGGGGCCGGACGGGAAGCTCGAGCCTCTGCTGCACATATCCGAAGTCCTCGTCGAGCCGCTCGAAGCGCCCGACGAAATCAACGATGACATTGCCGTCGGCGTCACAGAGGGATGCTGATTGCGATCGCGCGCCCAGGGCCTTGTCGAAGAAGGGATGGCGGAGGAACTCCGAGAAGCAATCGGTCTCGCGGTACGCCTTCACGCCGAGCCACTGTGAGGGATCCTTCCGAGCCGGTGGGGACAGTCGATGGAGCACGCGTCGTGATACCGATCGGCTCGGTCGCCGGGAAGCGTTGGCCACATACCGGTAGACGGACAAGGCTCTGTCGATCGGATGCCGGACGAACGAGAACGTGAAATACCGGTCCCATGCTTCCGCCGTGAGCTGATCGCGCACCTCGAGTGCGGTGCTGTGCTTGCGCAGCCGGTCGACGTCTATGGGCGGCGTGGGTCCCTGCGGCCCCTGTTGAGGGTCGGCATCGATGATGATCCCACGGGACTTGCCCTGTGGATGGCGGAGTTCGTTCGGACCAAGATCGGCCCGCAGGGACGCCATGATGGATTCGCCCGCCGTCTTGTGGATGTGGATGAAGACGAATTGTCGGCTCTGAGAAATGATCAACTCGCCCGCCCCGCGCACTCGTGGTCAACGGCCTGTCGGATCGGTTCGGAAGAACGGCCGAGGTGCACCAGCATGTTAGTGGGGGCTCCCCATCGATCCGCTCCCGCCCGTCG
>Ga0209415_10003613_pt1 | contig 28760 bp, 26 predicted proteins | sample PeaSoiSIISIP2007_FD_187696 | JGI IMG/M metagenome (GOLD analysis project Ga0209415, IMG submission 187696) | Peat soil microbial communities from Weissenstadt, Germany - SII-SIP-2007 (SPAdes) (version 2) | ecosystem: Environmental > Terrestrial > Soil > Wetlands > Peat | place: Germany...
GATCACATCGGCATCGGAGAACCCATCAACGGCGACCGCATTTACAACGGAGCCATGGACAACGGCTCCGGCAGCGCGCTAACGCTGGATATGGCCGCGAGCTTCAAAAAGAATCCCGAAAAATTGCGCCGGTCCATCCTTCTGATCCTGGTCACCGGCGAAGAAAAAGGCCTGCTCGGCTCGAAGTATTTCGCCTCTCATCCCACGGTCCCGCCCAAGTCCATTGTGGCCGACGTGAACGTCGACATGTTTCTGCCCATCGTCCCCCTGAAGTTGCTTACCGTGCTCGGTCTCGACGACTCCGATCTGGGAGATCGCGCGCGCGAGGTCGCGCAGTCGCTCGGCGTAAGAGTTCAGCCTGATCCCGAACCGCTGCGTAATCTTTTCGTGCGCAGCGATCAGTACAACTTTATCCGCCACGGGGTACCTTCGTTGGCCATGGGCGTCGCTCCCGAGCCCGGAACGCCGGAGGTAAAGATTTTCAAGGACTGGCTGACCCAGCGCTATCACGCGCCCTCCGACGACGTGGACCAACCGGTCGACCTCGCTGCCGCCGCGAAATATGAAGAGATTGTCAGAGCCTTGCTGATCAACATCGCCAACGACGACCGTCGCCCCGAATGGAAGCCAGACAGCTTCTTCCGGAGATACGCACACTAGGCTTTTCCCGTGGACCTCTGTGTTCCCTGTGGTTGAGAACTAAAGCTTGAACCACAGGGAACACAGAGGTCCACAGGGGAAGAACGCACCATACAGTAACCTTGGAGAGAACACTTGAACGACTATCTTTTGTCCGTGCTGCTGGGAATCGTCGAAGGCCTCACTGAGTTTCTGCCCGTCAGCTCCACCGCGCATTTGCGCATTTCCGAGGTCCTGCTACACGTGCCGCTGTCGAGCGGCTACTGGAAGATGTATTCCATCGTCATCCAGCTGGGCGCGATTCTGGTTCTGCCCATTTATTTTCGCCACCACATTGCCAAGCTTTTATCGACGTTCCCCGAAGGCGAGAAAAGAGACTGCGACTACCTGACCCATCCGCTGAGCCTGGTCATGATCGCCTTCGTCGTGACCGCGATCCCGTCTTTTCTGCTGACCAAGGTGATCGGCAAGAATCTCGAGAGTCTCTACGTGATGGGCGTTGCCCTGCTCCTCGGCGGCATCGTGATGTGGGTGATCGACGCCCTGAAAGCGCCTTGGGAAAAGGCCGGCGCGGGAGCTGCCGGTTCGCCGATTCACACCTGGAAAATGGACGACATCCACGGCGGCCAAGCCATCTGGATCGGCGCCTGCCAGATTCTCTCTGCCGTTTTCCCGGGCACCTCGCGCTCCATGTCCACGATTGCCGCCGGACAGCTGGCGGGAATGTCGCGCGCCGCCGCGCTCGAATTTTCCTTCTTTCTCTCCATCCCAACCATGACCGTGGCCACGCTCTACACGCTCCTGAAGTCGCTGCACGGCAAAGATGAGAATCCGATCGGCGTCCACGAAATCACCTCTCACCAATGGGTCATCCTCGCGATCGGCTTCGTTGTCTCATTCATCGTCGCCTACGGCGCGGTCGCGTGGTTCATGGGCTATGTTCGTAAGCGCGGCTTCGCACCTTTCGCGATGTATCGCATCGTGCTCGGGATCGCCGTGCTCGCTTGGGCCGCGGGAATGCTTGGAAGGTAATCGCACACAAGCATATCGGCAGTACAAGCATCGCGTGCACAACACCCACGACAAGTCTTATAATGCTTGCACCGCAACCTTCCCTCGTAATCTTCCTCGCCTGTTGTGCAGAATCTCCGCACTGGAGGTCAGTGTAGGGGGAGACTCTCTATGGCCTTTGTCATGGATTTTGACGCAAGAAACAAAATCCTGCGCGTGACTTTACAGGGCCGAGTGACAGACGCGATTATGTTGGATTGCTACGCAACCGTAGCCACCTACGTTGCGTCCCATTCACCGTGTCGTGGCATTACTGATATCTCGGAGGTAGAGGAGTTTGAAGTCTCCAGCGACACCATAAGGCGACTGGCAGAAACGGCCCCCGCATTCCCGACTGCATATATGCGGATCCTGGTCGCTCCGAAAGCCCACGTGTACGGAATGGCGCGCATGTTTCAGATCCTCGGCGGAAAAACTCGCCCTAATTTGCACATCGTTCGTACGATGGACGAGGCATACAGCTTGCTCCAGGTGGAGTCACCAGAGTTTAGCCCTGTAGGCTGACGCTTCGGAGATCGCCCCGGGAATGTCCGCTTCTCTATCCCTTTGCGCTTGAGTTCATGATTCGTCTTCATGATTCGCTCGCGCTCGTAAACCATTGCATACGCGGCCTTTGCCACTGGTACCAAACTCGGCACCCGGCAACCTTTCCCGCATTGTGCGAATCGCCGCTTCTTGTCATAATTGTGAGGCTCTGGCCTCTTACGGCGCCGTAGGTATCATCTAACCAAATATCTGAACGCCGTCGTTGCCACATGACTTTTTTCTCAAAGATTTTTATGCCCACCAGGAACCGGCGTCTGAACGAGCTGGTCGGATTCCTGTTGTGCGTCTCCGCGCTCCTCCTTTTCCTTGCGCTGGCGTCCTATTCGCCGCTCGATCCCTCGCTGAACAGCGCCTCCATCCTCACCGGATCGCATGCTGCCCGGAACTGGATCGGCATCTTTGGAGCCTATCTTTCCGACCTCATCCTGCAATTCCTGGGTGTCGGCTCATTTCTGCTGCCACTCTTCATGGGCATGCTCGGCATGCGCTGGTTCCGCTCGCGAGCCGTGCGGACTCCAATGGCGAAAACGCTCGGCGGAATCTGGCTGCTCATGTTCGTGCCCGCGCTGCTTGCCATCTTGCCGGGACACATCCGCTGGATGGGCGCCATCCCGATCGAAGGCTTGGCGGGACGCATTGTGGGCGACGTCCTAATCCGTTATTTCAACGTGGCCGGCGCGTACATTGTCTGCACAACGGTGCTGGCGGTCGCGCTGTATCTCACCACCGCTTTCTCATTTTCGGCGATTGAAGTCTGGGCGCCTACCCGTTTCGCCTTCGTGCTGGCGCTCAAAGATCGCATTAAAGACTGGCGGGACGAGCGCGCGCGCAAGCGTCAGCAAAAGGAACTGGAAAAGCGCCGCGCCGACAGACCAACTGTCACGGCCCAACTCGTGCCCGCGCGTCCCACGCCGCCACGTTCCGACGTTCCGCGTCAGGAAATCCCCGGCGTGCAGTCCGCCGCTCCAGCCGCACGCACCGGCATCGAGCGCATGCTGGCCGAAGACGTGCACGACTCCGATTCCTCTGCGCCCCAGAACTCGCAATCGCCGGCTTATAACGATAGCGATAACGGCAGCGAAGTCGAAGTGACTGACCGCGCCGACGCTGAGCGCAAGCCGAAAACGACCCTCCCGAAAATCGCGGGGAGTTACAAGCTGCCGCCGTCGAGCCTGCTGCATCGTCCGGACGAGCAGCAATCCGTGAATGAAGAAGAACTCAAAATCGTCGCTCAGGTTCTGACTGCGAAGTACGCGGAATTCGAAGTCTTCGGTCAAGTCACGCAGATCAATCCCGGCCCGGTCGTCACCACCTTCGAATTCAAGCCGGAGGCCGGCATCAAGTACAGCCGCATCATCGGACTCACCGACGATCTCTGCCTCGCGCTGCGCGCCGAAAGCATCCTCGTCGAACGAATGCCGGGCAAGAGCACGGTCGGCGTCCAGGTGCCGAACCGCGAACGCGAAATCATCTGGCTGCGCGAGAACATCGAATCTCCGGAATTCCTGGGATCCAAATCCAAGCTGACCATCGGCATGGGCAAAGACATCAACGGACGCATAGCCGCCGCCGATCTAGCCGGCATGCCTCACCTGCTGATCGCCGGCTCGACTGGCACGGGCAAGAGCGTGGCCATCAACGCCATGATCATGTCGATCCTGTATAAATCGACACCCGAAGAAGTGCGGCTGGTGCTGGTGGACCCGAAGCGCCTCGAACTGGGTAACTACGAAGGCGTGCCGCATCTCTATACACCCATCATCACCGAGCCGAAGCTTGCCGCCAACGCATTGCGCAACGCCGTCCGCGAAATGGAGCGTCGCCTCAAACTGCTTGCCGCCAAGGGCGTCCGCAATATCGACAGCTATAACCGGCTGTTCGACGACACGCCTAGCCTGTTCAGTGAGCAAGCGACCGCCGATGAAGGGCCGATTCCAAAGATCGTCATCATCATCGACGAATTGGCTGACCTGATGATGCTGGATGGCCACAACGTCGAGGAGTCGATCACGCGCCTCGCGCAGATGGCCCGCGCCGTCGGCATTCACCTCGTGCTCGCTACGCAACGGCCTTCGGTGGATGTCATCACCGGCCTGATCAAGGCGAACTTTCCGGCGCGTGTTTCGTTCCGCGTCGCAACCAAAGTTGACTCGCGCACCATTCTTGACGCCAACGGCGCCGAATCTCTTCTTGGACGCGGCGACATGCTCTACCTGCCTTCCGGCTCGGCGCGCGTACATCGCTTGCACGCTCCGTATGTGACCGAAAAAGAAATCGAAGCCGTGGTGGAATTCTGGAAGGCGCAGGGCGTGGCGCAGTATCAGGAAAAATTCCTTGAGACTCCGAAAGAAGATCGCGAGGCGTCAGCCGAAGGCGCCGAAGATTCCGGAGAAATTTCCGCCGACGACAACGATCCGCTCTACAACGATGGAGTTCGCCTGGTGATCGAGTTCGGCAAAGCCTCCACTTCCCTTTTGCAGCGCCGCTTGCGCATCGGCTACGGCCGCGCCGCACATCTTATCGACCTCATGGAACGCGACGGGATTGTCGGCGCTGCCGATGGACCGAAACCTCGCGAAGTGTTGAAGCGTCCTGACTGGATCTCGGAAATCGAAGAATCGATGCGGTAGGGGAGTTGATTTAGGTTTTGTACCCCCACCCCCCCCTATTCCAGCTAAAATACTCAATAATAACGACTTAGCTTCAAAATACTCAAGAATAAGGAGTTAGCTTGACTTCTCGACTTCTAGCAGCGGGGGCTTGACAGCTGACGGCCTCAATTTCCTGTCATCAGGGAGCGCCGACTAGTGGGGATGGGGCAGATTCGATGGGCGTCTTGGGGACGGCAGACCTCTGTTCTGCCACTGGTCAAAGGTCCCGCCCTTCGCTTCGCGAATATCACTTCACTTTACGTCTGAATGCTTTCCAGTGTTTGTTGCGGCCTTCTCCTTAAAACGGTCTACAGCATCCGTTAGTATGCCTTCTTGAAAAGAAGAACATGCCTTTGTCCATTCCACTGCCGATTCCAAGGTATTCGACCAACGCCCACTATTAAGTTTTTCGTTAGAAAGCGCCAACGTTTGAATTCGCCCCAAAGCGAAACCAAGTCCGTAGAAAAATTGGATATTGAGTGGGTCCATAGAATCTCTTCCTTCAACGCTGCGACTTGACCACGTTGGAGATAGAAGCCTCCATGGTACTAGTGGGCGAGCGGCTTTTAATTTTATTTTAAAGGAGTTATACGCAAAGTTTTCCGGAATAAGGAATTAGCTTGTTTGGCTCACTCGCAGGATTTCAGCGGCGAGGCTTGACAGCTGACTGCCTCAGTTTCCTGTTATCAAGGAGCGCCGACTACTGGGGATGAGGCAGACTCGATGGGCGTCTGGGTCGATCTCCATGTTTGCCGATGGGCGGTTCGAGCCGCCTTCCTAGTCTGTGACGACCGCTCTCTCGGTTTGTGGATGAAACGGGCCCGCCCAAGCGAAGCTTGGACGGGGCACCCTCGAAATTCTTTAAGACAGGCGGGCGTGAATGCCGAGAGCTTCCGCGGCTTTGCGGAGTCGCTTATCTCTTGTCCACAGAAGCGTGGACGGATTGATGAAGACAGAGGCTATTAGCTGCGCGTCGGTCAGACCGACGCCAAGGCTGTACAGACGACGAGCCTCAATCATGCGCCGCACTTCGCTCAGTTGCGCCACTCGCACCTGGGGCAAAAGGTCCAGCAGTGCGAGCGTCTTTGTTCGCTCCTGTAGAGATCCAAGGGCAAGTTCCGCAATGATGGCGGGATGGATCACGATTTGCCCTTCGTTCAGATGCTTCCGCAGTTGTTTGTTTCCTGAACGGAAGTGGTCGATCCAAATCGAGGTGTCCGCGAGAATCAATTCGTCTTCGTCCCTGGCCTGCGGCGAGGAATGTTCTTCAATTTCGGCATGGTGCCCTCGAGAGATGCTAATCGGCGGGCGCTCTCCCGCTCGATGAGAGCTTTGAGCGCCTCACGAATCAGTGCCGTTTTCTCCGCCACCCCGGTGAACTCCTGGGCGGTGCGTACGAGATCATCATCCAGCGCAACGGTTGTTCTCATGGCACTGATTATAGCATCAAATGATGTCATTTATTGTGCTTTAAGGATTTAGGCTGCGCGGGTGGCGGGGTTTTAGGTTGCGACGCATGACCCCAGAGTAGCGGCACCGAGAGGTTTGTGCGGTGACGGCCAACACCGGTCAATGGTGATGAAAAGGGTGATGAAAAGCCTCCCCCGCAAAAGCAGTGGAGGGCCACTTCTCAAACGCGAGAAGTGGCGCACCCACGGTTATTCTATGTTTAGATAGTTCCGATGAAATTCCACACCGAATACCTGACCCTGCACACCAAAACCAAACGTGCCTACATCCACATAACGCCGATGGTTGAGATCGTGCTTATGAAATCTGGGATTAAGGATGGGATGATCCTGGTCTCTGCGATGCATATTACCGCCGGAGTTTACGTCAACGACAATGAGGACGGGCTTATTAAGGACATCGACGTTTGGCTGGAGAAGCTTGCGCCTTTCCTGCAGAATTACCAGCATCATCAGACTGGCGAAGACAACGGCGACGCGCACCTGAAATCGCTGATCATTCACCACGAAGTCATCGTCCCGGTGACTAACGGCAAGCTCGACTTCGGTCCCTGGCAGCAGATTTTCTACGCCGAATTCGACGGGCAGCGCGACAAGCGAGTGCTGATAAAAGTCATGGGAGAATAGGCGACTTGGTTTATCCTCATAGATCGTCACAGGACGACGAGTAGCCAGCAGTCAACGACAGGAGCAATACAACATGACCGAAGAACTTACCGAATTGCACGAGCACGCCGAACACGCCCGGGAGCATCCCGATCTTGCACCGGTCACGCTCACCATGGCGGTGCTGGCCGTCCTGGTGGCGACGGTTTCTCTGCTCGGCCATCGTACGCATACCGATGAAATCATTCTGCAGAACAAGGTCACCGACCAGTGGGCGTACTACCAGGCCAAGAATATCCGCCTGCACACCGACGAGTTATTCGCCGATCTGGCTGGGGTGGTCGCCTCCAAGGATGCGGAAGGCGCAGCCAAATTTCAGGAGAAAGCCCGCGCCGAAGCCGAGCGCTATAAAGACGAGAAGAAGGAACTCGAAGCAAAAGGGCACGAACTGGAGCGGGACTTCGCGGTCACGCACCGCAAAGCCGACCGCTTCGATCTGGGCGAAGTCTTTCTGGAGGTTGCGCTGGTGATCACTTCGATCACCTTGCTCTCGGGCCGCCGCATATTCTGGCATCTGGGCATGTTGATCGCTGTCATCGGCGTGCTCGCCGCTGCCTCGGCGTGGATGGTGAGCTAGGGCAGTGGTCCCACCGCAGCGGCTAAAGCCGCCTCTGGAAACAGCCGCTTATCGCAGCGGCGAATCGCTGCGCCACCCAAAATCAACTGCAACACCGACTTTTTTCTCAGTCCGCTAGAGTGATCGCAGGAAATCAAGAATCTCCTGCTGCTCGCGGGGGTGCAGCTTATGGAAATGTTCGACCACCTTATTCGCCTCGCTGCCCGGGCTCTTGTGCTCCCGGATAGCATCTAGCAGGTTGGTCGTCCGTCCGTCGTGGAGGAAGAAGATGCGTTGTCCGACGCCCCAGAGGGGAGCGGTGCGGAACTCGTCGGGGCCGGCGGCGCCCTGCGTGATGCCGTCGGCGAGGCCTTTGCCCATGTGGTGGAGGAGAAGGTCAGAGTAAAGATTCGCGGTCTGGTCGGAAAGCGCGGCACTGGGGCTGGTCGAGGAGCCGCTCGCAATCATCGCGCCGGTGGTAAACGACGGTGTATGGCAGTAGGCACAGCCTATCTTGGCAAAAGCGGCGCGGCCATTCTCGGTCGCGGGTGTGGCCGGAGCGGGAGTGGGTGGCGCCAGCATCCGCATGAAGTTGGCGAACGCTTCGATGTCGGAGACGACGGCAGGATTCGAAATGCCGGCCGAAGTTCCGGTCGCGGGCGTCGTCGAGAGGTTGAGTGTGTCGTTCGGGGTGGGGGTGAAGAGGCAGCCCGGCGTTTCGTCGCGCTCTTGCGGGAAAAGCTGGTTCGAGATTCCCATCTCGACGTTGTAGGCCTCGCCCGCGAACATGAGCAGGGATTTGTTCTGCGCTTTCCACCCGAAACGGGTGATGGTCCCATCGTTGGCACTGAGGTTCACGTTTCCGCTCAGGTGCGCGTTCGCGTGCCCGGATATACCCAGGCCCTTCTTCAGGGATGCGTCCGCCTTCAGATTGGCAAGGATGGCGGAGTCGGGAATCGCTTCGATCAGCCCAGCGCCAAAGACAGGCGTCGGAATCCGGAAAATGACATTTGCATTCCCACCTTGGCCGGTGAGCGGATCTCCGGCGGGCAGAAAGTCGTATTGGGCAATGTTGCAGCCGGGAGCGTCGCTGCGTCCGGTGATCACGAAGAGGTCGTGCACGGAGCCGTCGGCGGTTCCGTTGCTCTCCTTGAAGCGCGCTTCGCGGACCGGGCCATTTTGCGTGATGAACCAGGGCACCGTGTTCGTCGCCCCATTCAGGTGGGCGACTGCGGGCATGGGATTTTTCGCCGGACTCGATCCGCCCGCATCCGGCTGCGAGTGGCACGAGAAACACTGGTTGGAGTTGAAGCGGGGACCGAGGCCGTTATTCGCACCCTTGCTCACGACCTCGACTTCGGCGAACCTGGCCTGTCCATCCTGGAAGAAGGCAGTTTCGTCCGCCTTAAGACCCTTGAGCGCAGTGCCGGCACCCGCCGGGCCACCGCGTACGCCGGGGTCTACCGGACCTGACTTGCCTTGACCGAACGTGTAGACGCATGTGGTCGACGCCAGAGCTAAAGCAACGATTCCGCCGAAACACTTCCGCGCAAATCTCCCGAGTATCATCATGACGATACCCTCGCTGACGCAGGAATTGTATACCGGTTCGTCTGCCTTCGATTGAGTAGCTTGTTCACCTGGACGGACAGTGGTCCCTCCAGAAAGCTCGGCAGTCTCTGTGGTCAATCAGGAGTGGTGCAGTTGAAAACTGCAGTCCCTCAGCGGCTAAAGCCGCAATGAAAATACGATGCTTTACGGCACGGCTGAAAGCCGTGCCCTTTCAAAGCCGATTCAAACGGCACCACTGCCGGTCAATCGCCGACAACCATCACTGACGACCATTCGTCGGCTGCGACTGCACTCCGTCAGCACCATCGACGCACCACGATCGAGAGCGTTTCTCCACCATCCAACCCGTTGTAACTACGAGTCAGCAATCTCCGGCCTCGCTGCAACTCTTCGGCATCTTGCGTGCACTGTGCCTAGAATCTCTCTGGCCGATTTCCACAGAAGAGAAGACTGGACCAGCCCATGCTCCATAAATGCGCAAACCCCGCCTGCACGGCGCCCTTCCTTTCTCTTCGACAAGGCAAGCTGTTTCTGGCGGAAACTTTTCCTTCTGACGTCAGACCGGTTTTCGACGGCAACCGGCGTAAGCTTCGCCGGCGGGAACATTTCTGGCTTTGCGATGACTGCTCGTCTCAATTCACGTTACGTTTCGACACCAACCTCGGCATGCTGACCGTCCCCCTCAGCGAGTCTGCGGGTCCACGCTTCCTCGCCCGCACCGCTGGCAGCGCCTGCTGATGGTCAAAAGGGGCCCTCGATGGATTATCTAATTACAAGACGCACACCTTGCGCGGTTTGCGGTCTCGAAACCTTCCGCCACACAGGATGGTTTCTGGTCATCGAAAACCGTTGGCTCGACCGCCTCAAGATCCTTTCCTGGCATGCCTCGCTCGCCACTCAGAAAGACATGAAGAGCGTCTGCTGTAGTCAGCACCTCAAGACCCTGGTCGCGCACTGGCTAACCCAGGCTAGCCTCCGCTTTCCGCCGGCCCACTGCCTGCCGCTGCCCATGGGTAGCGACCTAACTCCGGCCGATGTCGATCTCGGCCCGGACGCGGTGGGCCGCCTGGTCGGCGAATTAGCGGTTCATCGCGAGTCCTTTTCCCGGGTCTGGTCAGGTTCTCCCGCGGCCCTCGAATACATTTTTGACGCCCTCATCACCATCGGAGCTGAAAATAAGCACCAGGCACTGGAGTGCCGGCTCTTCGACCCACCACCCGAGTCCTCACAGGGACTTGCGCTCCAATAAGGCGCCGGCAGGGTCTAGCTCTGCCGGCGCTCCCTCCACACCCGCCAATCTTTCTCCATGGCGTCGGCCATCGCCTGCGCCGCCCCCAGCAGCCAGTTCCCTTTCCGTCGGCGCAGGTCCTTCAGGATCGCCTTCCGCTTCTCTTCCGTTCCCACGTGGATGTTCGCGGTCTCTTTTCCCATCGCCTCCAGCAGACGGCACTCGCCCCGGTTGGTGGCCAGCGCGTCCAATTCGATGCGCGAGCAATGCGGCGACAGTCGCCGCACGATCCAGTGCCCCCGCATCTGCACATAGGGATCGGGACAGCGCATGGCTCGCCGCAGAATCGCCCCATACAGAATCTCCGGCGGCGTTCGCTTCGGACTCACGCACAGCAACGCCGAAGGCAGCAAGGCTTTTGCTTCGCGCGCCACTCGCCCGCCGTTCCAATCCGCGATCGCCACCAGCCTAGTCCGGCCAAGGCTTCCGAGGCCCGCCCTTCGCCGCGCCAGCCGGTAGTTCAGGCCCGGCGCCGGCAGCAGGTGCTCAAGCGCTTCGCGCGCGCTTTCCGGGATTTCGCCTCTGGCAGTCTCATTCGCGTCCATCTTCTTCCAGAACACGACCGGATCGCGCAGTTTGCTCTCCGCGATCGCGCGCAACCACGCGTGGCGCTCCTCCAACACAAACGGACACCCGCCCTCGTCCATCCCGAGCTCGTATCCCTCCAGGATTGCCGCCGCCGCATCTTTCGGCTTCATGGTTAAACGCTCGGTTTTTGCAGCCAGCAAAGCGCTGGTCGCCAGCCGCACCAAGTCCATGGTGTAGGGATACAAGCACGCTTCATCGAAGTCATTCACTCCCCACACCAGCCGCCCGTCGGAGTCGCGCCAGGTGCCGAAGTTCTCTACGTGGAGATCGCCTACCGACAAAATATTCGGCGCCTGATCCAGGTCGGCGCACACTTCAGGCCACAGCTGCACCCACCGGTAGAATGTTGCGCGAAAAAATGGGAAGACAGCGGCCGCCATCTGCTCGTGCTTGAAGCGCAAATCCGGCTCGACGATTTGGATGTGCTGGCCCAGCCAGTCTTCGTACTTTTTGGTGGCTTTAACAATGTTCATAGAGGGTTAGCGCAGTAGACAGCAACAATAGGGAAGATGGCAACAGACTATCAAGGCAAGTGGAGGAGTGGTAGTGGGCTGTTTTGAATTTCTCATGCATATTACAATTTCTGCCGGGTTCACCGAACACCGAGAGTAAGCTCGCCTAACAGGTCACGTTTGGAGTTTGGAGGAATTGGTGGGATTATTGGACAACCAAACGCTTCAAACTACCGCATGATGAACAATAGCACTGCCGCACGAGCTTACGGCATAGTCCTCGCAACGGTGTTCGCAATCGTAGTCACATTTGTCGCCTATCGTCTTTTCCCTGGAATGAACCCTTCGCTAATGTTCCCGATATTCGTCGGATTTTGGCTCGGCTTTTTTCTTGCAGGAGTGTGGATATTCACTAGAGAGTTTCCGATCACCGGCGCGGAACGTCGTCGGAAAAACAAGCAATTTTATGATTGGCTACGTTCCCAAGGACGTCGCTAATTCAAAACAGCCCACTACCGGAAGAGTGTGATTCTCGCACTGCTGCACCGGCGCATTGTCTCCTGTTATGATTTGCGGCGCTCATGTTTCTAAGTTCTTATGGCCGGTGGCGGCTGCCGAGCTGCGCTCGGCTTGGACGGGCGAAGACGCCCGTCCCCACACGAGCCTATAGGTGCTCGCGACTCGCTCGAGCGCTGGCCATCCTCGCAGCGCTGGCAATTTCCTCTAGCCTCGACGCGTTGCCGGCTCCTAAGACGCCGCCCGCTCTGCCTTCCGTCCGCATGGTGCAGCAATGGATTCCCATGCCTGACGGCGTCCGCCTCTCCGCCACTCTCTACATGCCTGACAACACGAAGCCCGGCGAAAAATACCCTGCTTTGCTTGAATATCTGCCTTACCGCAAAGACGACGCTACTGCCGAGCGTGACTATCCCATCCACGCCTGGTTCGCCGCTCGTGGATACGTCAGCGTCCGCGTCGATATTCGCGGCTTCGGCGACAGTGAAGGCACGCCCACCGACCGCGAATATTCCGAGCAGGAGCAACTCGACGGCGAGCGAGTGATCGCCTGGTTAGCCTCTCAGCCCTGGTCCACCGGCGCAGTGGGAATGTTTGGCATTTCCTGGGGAGGTTTCAACTCCATCCAGATGGCGATGCGTCATCCGCCCGCGCTCAAAGCCATTCTCGCCGTCGACGCCACCGAACAACTTTTCCACGACGACGTTCATTACATCGACGGCATGATGCACTTCGACGAGTTCGAGCTCAACATGGACCTCGCTCCCTCGATGCCGGGCGCGCCTGACTACTCGCTCGACGAGAAAACCTTGAATCCGCGTTTTGAATCCGCGCCCTGGTCGCTGCTCTATTTCAAACATCAGCGGGATGGCGAGTTCTGGCACGCGCCCGTCCGCCCGCTGCGCGAAATCAAGATTCCCTGCTTTCTAATTGGAGGCTTGCTCGACGGCTATCGCGATTCCATCCCGCGCATGTTCGAGCAAGTCAAGGCGCCGCTGAAAGCTATCATCGGCCCATGGAATCACACCTTCCCCAACGATGCCGAACCCGGCCCGCCAATCGAATGGCGAGATCAAGCCCTCCGCTGGTGGGATTACTGGCTCAAGCGCCGCAACACGGGAATCATGGAAGAACCGCCACTCTCGATTTATATGCAAGAGTGGCACGCGCCCGATCCGCACTTGAAAACCGTACCCGGAACATGGCGCGGCGAGATTGGCTGGCCGCCCAGAAATGTAGCCAACACGACGCTCTATCTCTACGACGCCCACGTGCTCTCGACCGAGCCTGCCAAGGCCGCCAGCCACCAACTCCGTTACGTTCCGTCCGTTGGCGTGGAATCGGGATTCTGGTGGGGAGAGTTGCTGACCGATCAGCGGCCGGTCGACGCCTTCAGCCTTATCTACGATTCGGCTACGCTCAAGACCGACCTCACCATGCTCGGACGCCCCCACGCCTTGCTCCAGGTAAGTTCGTCCGCTCCGCAAGCCGATTGGTTCGCCCGCCTCTCCGATGTGGCTCCCGACGGCAGCGTCACCCAAATCACCGGAGCGGGACTGAACGGCGCGCAGCGCGACTCAGCCTCCGACCCTAAAGACTTGGTGCCCAACCAGACCTATCCGCTCGATATCGAAATGCACCTGGCCACCTGGACTTTCCCCAAGGGCCATCGCATTCGCCTGGCAGTATCGAACGCACTCTGGCCCATGGTCTGGCCAACTCCTTATGCGATGACGACCACGCTGCAACTCGGCGGCGATACCGGATCTCGCCTGACCCTCCCGCTCGTCCCGCCGTCGATGTACGCCGCTCCCCGATTCGCGCCTCCGCAGGCATCCGAACAACGCAGAGACGTTCAGTCCGCGGGCTATCCCTGGCCCGGCGATTGGAAAACCGAACGCGACGAACTTAATGGAAAAACAAAAGTGACGTGGAGCGGAAAGTCCGAAGAAACCTACCCCTGGGGAAAAGAAACCGATTTCGAAGGCATAACCTACACGACCGACGACAACCACCCCGAGAGCAGCGGCGTCCAAGGCGAAGCCGAAATCACCATGGCGCTCAAAGAACAGACCCTGATCTGGCAAGGCCATCTGACCCTGACCAGCGACGCGCAAAACCTCTACTACAAATACACCCGCCAACTATTCAAAGATGGCCAGCCGATCAAGCAGAAGACGTGGCAGGAAACGATTCCGAGGGACCACCAGTAATCCCATAGCAGTCCGAGCGCCGAAAGCGAAGTCGTCAGGTTACTTCGGTGACCTACCCGGCACTCTGGATAACGTTTACGCTGACTACGTGAAGGAGTTGTCCATGCGACCCCCCATTGCAACCGCGCTCCGGGCGCGCTTTTCCGGAGTAATGCTCTCAGGAACGATTGTCCTAAGAACGGTTGTCTTAGGAATGATTGTCCTGGGAATAACCGTCTTCTCCCCGTCCGTTTCTCTCGCTCAAGAACCGTCGGACGTGACGCGGAAGATCGTGAGCAAAGTGGTCCCGGATTACCCCGAGTTAGCCCGAAAAATGCAAATCATCGGAACCGTCAGGGTGGAAGTGACGGTTGCGCCCAACGGGAAAGCGAAGTTCACTCAAGTGGTTGGCGGTAGTCCAGTACTGGCAAAAGCCGCGGTCGATGCTATAGAAAAGTGGAAGTGGGCAAACGGACCGCAGGAAACTAAAGAGCTCATTGAACTCAATTTTCATCCTTAGCAGCCGGGCTCTGCAATCTCCGCGGTTAACTTTCACTGCCAGCACGCCAACGCTCCTGCCCTAATCCACTCTTCAAATCCGCCGCCAGCAACTGATGAAACAAGTGTTCCCCCGCTTCGCGACGCACTGAGAGCCGCCCTGCCCCGTAGGCCCGCGACTTCAGCCCCCTCTGCACCGCCTCGCAAATCCCCAAATCCTCATCCTGTACCCGGTTCCCGACCGCGACGCTCCCCTCGTTGTAAGCGCGCGCCGCTTCGCTAACATCGCTAAAGTAAAAATCAAAAATCACGCGGCAATGGTCCACATCAACTGGAATCACCAGATTTGTATCAAGATAGCCCTGGTAGCAGTTGAACATGAAATTCGGATGCAGCCAGAAATACCAAGCCCGGTCGCCCCGACGCATTGCGCCCGTGGCTGCGTCCTCCTGCGAACTCACCATCGGACTCGACTGCAAACAATACCGGTCCTCGTTCTCAATGGTGTAGTGCTTGTAATCCAGGACTGAATTGAGCCCCTTATGCAGATGCGGCACATGATAGCCACCATCCAGATAGTTATCGACAAAGACCTTCCAGTTACAGTGGATGTCGTAACTCTGACTAGTGAAGTAATGCAGCTTAGTCAATTCCAGGGGAGCCACGCGCTTCACCAATCCACCAAGAAACTCAGTTAGCGGAGCGGCTTCCGCATCCAGATTCACAAAGACAAACTGCTCCCACGTGTCCACCTTCACCGGAACCAGTCCGTGGTCCTGGCGTTCAAAGTTCTTCACGCCTTCGAACTCCGGCATCCCCTTGAGCGCGCCGTCCAGCCCGTAATTCCATCCGTGATAAGGACAATGCAAGATCGACGCCTGCCCGCACGGCTCCGTTACCACCGCCGCGGCATGATGCCGGCACACGTTATAAAACGCGCGCAACACACCATCATTCCCGCGCACCGCCACCAGCGGCTCTCCTGCGACGGTTGCGGTGACAAACTGTCCCGGCTTTTCCACCTGGTCCACTCGCCCCATGACCCGCCAGGTCCGCGAGAAAACCGTCTGCCGTTCCAGTTCCGCGATCCGCGCATCTACATACCACGGAGCCGGAATCGTCGACGCTTCGGCCAACGGCGCCGACTCGTCATAACTCGCAACAATCTGTTCTACCGTCATCCCACTCTTCATGGTTTCTGTCCGGTTACCTGGGCTTTCTCCGAGCCAATCGCCCTCCGCAACAGTTCGACAAACTGCTCAATGCGCGCTTCTTTCTCCTCTGGAACCGGCCCCGTCTTCCGGAATAGGCCCGGATCCAACTCCTCGGTCAACAGCGCATCCTGAAACCGGTCCATCGTCCATTCCATGATCGACCCGATCAGGTCCACACCCAGATCGGCCCGCAACTCGCCCCGCTGGACTCCGAAGTTCACAAAGTCGCGCCATCCATAAGGATCCTCCGCCACTAGAAACCGGTTGATCTCGCGCCGCAGCGCCAGATCCGCCCCGTAATTACCAATCAGATAAATTCGGTACGACGCCCAATTATCCCGCACCATATTCTCAGTGCGGCCAAGCCAGTAGCGCAGGACTTCAAAAAACCCGTGCTCCTGCGCCTCCGCCGGAGCTTGCATGTATTTCGGAAACGACTGCACCGCCTTCTTATAAGCTTCGAAGAACAATCCGTCCTTGCTTTTGAAATGCTGGAACACCGATCCTTTCGCGATGCCTAACTGCTCTGCAATATCTTCCACCCGAGCCCCGCTATAGCCGCGCTCGGCAAAATGCCTGATTGCCACCTCCACAATTCGCGCTCGTTTCGCTTCCGATCGCGGACGCGGCTTGCCATCCCGCCTCATCTGCGTCGGTTTCGCCAGACTACTGGTAATGCCTTCCATGGCCCAACTCCCATTACTTATTTTTGACTATTAGTCAAACTAAGATACAGTACTCTGAAACCATTATTCAATCGTTTTTTACAGGGGTTTTGTTAGGTTTTCCACTTAGAGTCTTTCTTCCTATTGACCAGTGGTCATCGACATGTTTGGATCCCTGCCATCGCGCCGTGTCCGCTTGAGTTCGCGGCATAAATCCTGACCACAGGGGGCACAGAGGTACACAGGGGTACACAGGGGACGACCTTGGGTATATTAAATGAAGAGGAAAACCTGAGGGCTGCACAAGAGGGGATGGAGATTCCTAATGTCCGAAACCGCTCAACAATACACATACCGCATCCTGGCCAACGTTCAGGGACAAGACCCGATCAAAGTCCTATCCGCCACTAACAAAAAAATAGCTCGCCTGATCAAAGGGGTCCCCACTGCCAGACTCCGCAAGCGACCCGCGCCCGATAAATGGTCGGTCGCGGAAATCGTCGCCCACCTCGGCGACGTCGAAATCGCAATCGGCTGGCGCATGCGCTTCATCCTCGGAGCTCCCGGAACGCCCGTCCAAGCCTTTGATCAGAACGCCTGGGTAAATGCCGGACACTACGAAAAACGCGATCCCCGCAAATCCGTCGAACTGCACCGCGTGGTGCGCGAAGCCAACCTCGCGCTCCTCAAATCGCTTTCTCCCGAGCAGTGGAAGCACTACGGCCACCACGCCGAACGCGGCCAGGAATCCATTGAGCACATGGTCCGAATGGTCGCCGGACACGATATCAACCATCTCGGGCAAATCGAACGCATCCTGACGCCGAGGAAATGACCGTAGTCGCCATCGACTATAGGTAAACAAAAAATGCGGGAAGCATGGCGCTTCCCGCATCGATTCCAAATACTCACGAATTACTTCTGTGTAAACGGCAGCCCGGGCAGCGTTTCCGTGTGCTCGGACTTTACCGCGCTCAGCAGGGTCGGATCCAGCCCTAGCGCTTTCACGATGGTTGGAGCAATCTGGCGCGTCTCGACCTGATCGTTAAACGTTGAAGCCTTGTAGCTCGGGTTCGAGACAATCAGCAGAACGTTGCGGTCGTCGTAGGCAAAGCCGCCATGCTCGGCAACTTTTTTCGTCCCGCCCGTATAGACGACGCCAACGTTCGGAGCCACGATGATGTCGGGAGTCCGGGAATCGGTGAGCGGATCGTTGAATTGGAGGGTGAGCGAGGGACCGGAGAAAATCTCGCCCTGCCCAAACAGGTTCTCATTCGCCGCCAACGTGGCCACGAAGCTCTCGGTCTGGCTCTGATCAGTCAGCCAGATCAGCGAGATGTCATCCTCGTCCGCTTGCGCAACCGGCAACCCCGGCCCCACTCCGGCCGTTGAAAGAATCTGGGATGGTGGTTCATCGGTCGGCACATCTCCTGGAATGCGCAGAACGCGATTCGGATCAATCGCCGACTGCCCATGCTTCGCCGATATAATGATCAACGTCGAATCCAGCAGTCCTTGATTCTTCAACTCCGCAACCATTTGGCCAACCGCAGTGTCCACGTACTGGATCTCGGCGAACAATGAATCGCTCGGGGTTCCGAGCGCGTCGACGTAACCGCCGGTTAGTCCAAGCGATTTTTCCACTAGCTTCTGACCCACGCTCACCGCCTGGAAGTTCATGCCAAACAGGGTCGGAACCGGTGCGGTCGCGCTTCCATCGTGCGTCTTGCCGTCGATCCAGTTGAGCACCGCCTGCACTTTGAACTGGTCATAGCAGCGGATGTTCTGGAAGCTGTCGGTCCACGCGTTGCTCGACATGGCAGCGCCCGGATCGGGAAGCGGATTGCAACCCTGAACCGTAGGGATCGCCACCGGAATCGAATTGATTTCCGGCGACCACAAGTCAACTACGCCGTCGCCACTCGGTCCATTGGTAAAGTCATAGGACGGATGCTTATCGGACCACGCGGTGTAACCACCGGCATTCTTCACCACGTTGAAGATGGTATTCGCGCGGATGAAGCTGTGCGGATACACGGGCGCGCAGCCATTCTTCGGATTGCGGGGCAGATAGTCGGGATTGATTCCGTTGATTCCGGAGCTGCCGTTCGGCTTTCCGGAGTCAAGCTTCAGATAGTTGTAGTCGATTTCTTCGTCGAACCCAACCTGCGTGCCAATCACGCTCGGGCAAAGCTTTTCGCCGCCGGCAATCCCGTAGGGCGTAGTTTTCGCCGGAGGCGACAACGCGCGATCATAGCTCACGTCGTAATACATTCCTGCTGAACGCGGGGTCCCGCCCGTGATCTGAGCTACCAACCCAGGGAAGGAATCGGAAGGTTTCGGAGTGAGCGCTTGCAGGTAATGCACTCCGGTTGCGGAAAGCGCCGCCAGATGCGGACAGTAAGTCTGATTGCCGTAGATCGGAACGCCCTTGGCGCAATTCGCAAAATCCAGCGCGTGCATGCCGTCAATGCTGATGAGTAAAACGTGTTGAATCTTGCCGGTTGGTTGCGCGGCAGCTGTGGACGAAAACAGGCTTGCCAACGCCAAAGCAACCAGCCCGAAGGGGAGAAAACGACGATCGGACACTTTTGGCCTCCTTGAATTACCACCGAGAATTACTACCGACGATGAGTATTCGCCGCGCGCCCGCCGCGCGGGTTAATGGGAGGTGAATGGTAGGTTAAAGAACCGTGAACGCCGCACCAAGCAGCGCATCTTGACGCGCAACAATCGTAAGGCTAGCCTGATGCCACGATCTCCGTATCGTTTATCTGGAGGCCGCGCCCATGCATTTTTCATCCACGTGGTTATTTCTCCTCGGCATCCCGTTGCTGCAGGCCTCGGACAATAGCGGCATTAAGATGACAATTCAGTTTGGAAATGTTGGAACTTCGACCCGGCACACCATCTATCTTCAATCGGACCGGAAGCGAATGGAATTCCGGAATTACATCGGAGAAAAAGAAGGGCCACGGCTTGTGGCCATCACACGTTGCGACTTGGGAGAGATGTTTGAACTGAATCTTGATGCCCACGAATATACTTCGGCTCCCTATCCGCCCAAGCCTTTTACCAAAGAGCAGATGGAAGCTCGCGGATTACCAACGACAGTAAAGTATGTCTCGGACAAACCGACATTGCGAATTGAAGTAACCACAACCGACACGGGCGAGCGCAAAGAAATGTTTGGACACATCGCGCGCCACGTGCTCACGACCAGAAAGCAGATTCCGCTGGAAGGCTCCCACTCCGAGCCGCAAGAAGCGGTGACGGACGGGTGGTACATCGATGCGAAGCCCGGCGATTCGAACGACATCGATCTCAAACAACGGCTATCGTGCGACCGGAAGTGGCCTAAGGGAGCAAAAAGTCACGCTTACCTGCACGCTGCCGGCAGAAACCAGCCAATCGACAAAGCTGAATTCATCTCCGTTGGAGAACCGGAAACCGGATTTGCTCTGGACTCTGTAACGACCACGAAAAGCACATACGTGCTGCCGGGCGGGACCAGAAAGCAGTCAGATGCGAAGCATGAAGTGCGAGTAACCCAACTCGAGAGCAGCCCTCTCGATCCAGCGCTCTTCGATATTCCTGCGGGATTCAAACATGTGGAGCGTATCGAGCGCAACCCGGCGATGTCGGCGTCTTCCAACGCGATCGAAGATTTCTGGCAGCGACTTAAGGCCAGTGTAGCGAAATTTTTCTAGCCGTTGATAGGCGGACTACGGTTCCACCAGCTCTTGCAGCGGCTTCACCAGGGGCGGAGCGGCGGGTTTCTTCGCGCGTGTCGTGGTGATCATAACCACGCTGACCAGCACCAGCAGGGTTCCCAGCAAGGTTCTTGGACCCACGGTCTCGCCTCCGAGGAAATATCCAACCGTCACCGCCACTACCGGGTTGACGTAGGCGTAGGTGCCAACCTTGGTCGGCGATTGATGATGGATGAGCCAGACATAGGCCGTGAAGCCTACGATGGAGCCCGCCACGATCAAGTAGGCAAGTGCGAACCACGCGCCGCGAGAGACGGCTTGAATATGAAATCCGCGGAACTCGCCGAAAATTGCCGCCGTCAGCGCGAGCATGATTCCTCCGGCGAGCATCTGGGCTCCGGAGCTCATGGCCTTCGACGCGGGTAGCGCCAGCTTGCGGGTAAGGGCCGAGGCGATCGACCAACTCATCGCCGCCACCACCAGCGCGCCCGCGCCGGCGCGATCGATGGGCGCTTCGCCGAGACTCAGGCTGAGTGATCGGCTCAGCAGAATCGCGACGCCTCCGATGCCGACCAAAAGAGCCAGCGCCAGCCGGACTGTAAGCTGCTGCGTACGCAGGAAGATGATCTCCGAAAGCGCCATGAACACCGGGATGGTCGCCAGCATGACCGCGGCAATTCCGGAAGGCACCCGCTGTTCGGCCCAAAACAACAAGCCGTAGTCGAGCACAAAGATACAGATCGCAAGAAGCGAGGCGGAAACCCACTCGCGGCGTGAGGGCGAGGGCGTACCCTGCAGACGCAACCATCCGAAGAGCACCACTCCGGCGGTGAAGAAACGCATGCTGGCGAGAAGAAGTGGAGGAACCTCACGCACACCTACGCGGATGGCCAGAAAGGTGGAGCCCCAGACAAAATAAATAATGGAGAATGCCAGCACGGTCTTCCATGCCGGAGGATGAACCGCTGCTTCCATAGGAAATAGATCACGGGCAGGGCGGCGGGGACGCAGAGTTTTTCGGCCTGCGCGAGTCAGGCGGGCCCTCGGCTGGCCCCGGCAATTCTCAGCTGGTTAAGTCGCCGGTTAAGCTAATTGACTGTGAAATTGGCTTATGGTCTAGGGAGATCTGCCAGCACAACCTCGGAGTGTTCCTGCACTCGTTCGAGGACAACTTCGCGGCCGTCCGGGGAAATGTCGAAGTCACGAATATCGAAGTCGGGAGGGAGACTAGTCAACTGCCGCTCCGTGCCCGTTTGCGTGTCGATCAGCCACAAATCCTTATGCCGAATGTCGCCCTTCAGGAAAACGAGTCCACGCCCTCCAGGCAAGAAGGCCAAGTGTCGCGCCCCGCGAGTTAAGGTCAATGCGTGCAAGGGAACGACTGCGGCCTCGGCCGTAACCGCTTTAACCGGAAACGTGGTGCCGATATCGGGTCCCGAGTAAACAAGGAAGCGGCCATCGGGCGACCACGCGGGATCAACCGAGTACTCTTCGACAAAGACAGTGGGCGGGCGTCCGTCCAGCGGCACGCGGAACAGGTGGGGAACGCCATGATCGTTCGCCGCCGAAGTGATGGACCGGCCGTCGGGTGCCCATGCTGGCGCTCCCTCCAGGTCGAGTGCATCGGTCACGATCCGGGCTTTCGTGCCATCGGCTTGCATCGTGTATAAGAACGTTTGACCGTGTTGACGGACTGAGAATGCGATGCTCTGTCCATCGGGGGCGATTGCTGGGCCGCCAATGACTTGCGCACCCAGACCACTCCATAACTCCGTGCCAGTTCCGCTGGCGAGCTTCCAGATACTCGCACTCGTGCCAGTCGCAGAAACATACAGAAGATAATTTGGGCCCAGTCGTGGGGAAAACCCCGTGCTCGTCGCCAGTGAGGTTCGAGTAGCCGCCGACACCTCGGCGGGCGAATCAGCGATCCGCAAGCGCCAGAGTGTTCGCTTCGGACTTGCGGGCGTGAGAACCAGACGGCGACCGTCAGCACTGGCCGCCAATGACGTGTACCGGTCAAGACCAGAGGTCAGACGGTGGGGGATGCGGCGCTCGACGTCCATGCTATAAAGCCACGGCCCCGAACCATCGGGATCGCTGGCAAGGTAGATCAGCGTCCGTCGATCTAACAGAACCGGATATATCACGCGCCCATTGTGCGACGTAATCCGCTCAGGAGTTCCACCGGCTGGACGGATGCGCCAGATGTCCAATTTGTCCGGGAGGGAACCCTGGACGAAGTAGATGAATGCCATATCGGTCGCCCACAACGGAAAGTGGCAATGGAGTCCGGCAGGCGCAGTGAAGATCGGCCGATCCTCCGATCGCCGACCGCCGTTTGACACGAACAGCGGGTCTCCGGGGCCGGGCGTGTGGTACGCGAGTCGGGAGCCGTCGTGGGACCAGTCGAACTCGGCTACCCCTTCAAGATATGGCCTCGGCTGTCCACCCAGGGTTGGCACTGCCCAGACGCTGATGTTCTCGGCGTTCGACCCGTCTTGCTTGCGAAACCAAAACGTGACGAACGAGCCATCGGGCGAGAACCCCAGGCAGCGGAGCGATGGATTCGCAAGCCCCGGGAAACTCCCGCGGGTTAAGTTGTGGAACTGGCCTGACGCAACCTGTGTGACCCAAACGTCCGTCTGTCCGTCACGATCTGACAGAAAGGCGACGAACTGTCCGTCGCGGGACACCGCAGCGGCTTGCTCCACTCCCTCAAACTCGGTGACCGTTTGGAGTCGCGCGCCGGCGATCGGATCTCGCCAGAAATATTCCGTCTTCCTAAGCCAGAAGCTGACAGCAATTGCCAGCAGCGCAGTCACCGCTGCCAGGGAAAGAATAACTCTCCATGGCGCACGAGGCGCCGGGACCGCTGAGCGGGGAGGCAATGCAGGGGCGATGGACGACGGGACATCGTTGCCGTTCTCTTGCGTTACTCGAACATTGCGACTGCGAGCCCACTCGTCCAACTCAGCCGTAAACGCATAAATCGAGCCCGCCCGGTCATGCAGATGACGGTGAACAGGCATCCCCTCGCGCTTCTCCCAGCGCTGGACCGTGGTGACGTCGCGGTCGAAGTGGGCTGCGATTCCCTTCCAGGAATCGAGACGTTCTGAGGGCGGAGTGTCGGACGACTGTCTTCCGGGGGATGTTTCGCCCATCGCGCTGTCCTCATTGCTCCGCGGGTTGTCGCGAGCCCGGGAACCCGATTGTAGCGTCCGCTGGCGGGGACGGCAAAGTACGGCATTCGACGGCGCGGCGCATTGCCGTTTGACCGCGCCCACCAGATTGTCGGATTGTGTCCGAGCGTTTCCAGACGGCGACGCCAACGAAAGGAATTCGATATGAGAAAAAAGTTAGAGTGGTTGGTTTTGCTTGGTGCAGCGATCATCGCCACTGCAGGAAGTGCCTTGGCGACACCACCGGAAGGGTTCACGAGCACAACGACCGCTAAGGGGCAGTTCGCCCAATTCAATGTCAGTAACTACTTCATTTCCGACACACGCAAACTCTGGTTGTCCTCGCTAAGGACTAAAGGACAGTCAGACGGATATTTCTTGACCAATGTTTGGCAGCCGGGAGGAACCACGGGCTGGCACTCGCACCCTGGTCCTACTCTAATCATCGTCACCGCCGGAACGATAACTCACTATGACGGGGACGATCCCAGTTGCACGCCGCACGTGTACACAACGGGGATGACATTTGTGGATCGTGGTGGTAGCCACATACACAACGTCCGAAACGAAGGCGACGTCGCAGCACAAGTCATTGCTTTCCGGCTCGTTCCAGCAGGCCAGCCGGGTCGGATTGACGAACCAGATCCTGGGAACTGCCCCTTCTGACGAGGACGGGCGAAATCGGCACCGGGCCACATTCGCAAAACCAGTCTCGATCTTGACTGGAACAAGGAAACGCTGCTGCATGGTTCAGTGTCCGACACAGCTTCTGGGGACAACCGAGCGGCGAGTGCGATACAGCGCTCGCCGCTAGTAAGTCCCTCACGAGCTCCCGATCCAAATCCCGACCGCAAACACCAGCACACCGCCCACCACGACCTGAAACGCCGCCGACAGCAGCGGAGTATCCATGTAGCGATTCCGAATCCACGCAATCGTCGCCAGTTCCATCGCCACGATAATCACGGCCGCAACAAACGCGACGTGAAAATCTTTAATCAGGAACGGAAGAGTATGCCCAATCCCGCCCGCCGCGGTCATCAGTCCCGTCACCGCACCGCGCAGCACCGGACGCCCGCGCCCGGTCAACGATCCGTCATCGGACAGCGCCTCGGCAAACGCCATCGAAATTCCCGCCCCAATCGATGCCGCCAACCCGACCAGAAATGCGTCGTTGCTGCTCCTGGTGGCAAACGCCGCCGCGAACACCGGAGCCAACGTTGACACCGATCCATCCATCAGACCGGCCAGACCGGGCTGCACGATCTGTAGAACAAACAGGCGCCGCTGCGCTTCTTCCTCTGTCTTTTTCACCGTCGGCGTAATGCTTTCCGACATCGCCTCCGCCGCCACCTGATGCTTGCGCTCGATCTCCTCCAGATCGCCCAACAGCTTCCGCACCCCCGCATCGGTCACTTGCCCGATCGCCTTCTGATAGAACTGGCGCGTCTCCAGTTCCATGAGCTCCGCCTGCTTGCGCACGTCGGAAATCTTCAAGGGACGCGTCAGCCAGAACGGCCGCCGCTGCACAAAACCCTTTACGTCCTGCCGCCGGATCAGCGGAATGTGCTCCCCGAAGCGCTGCCGATAGGTCGCGATCAGCGACGCCCGGTGCTCCGATTCCTCCGCTCCCATGTCGTCGAACAGCTTGGCCGTCGCCGGATACGTCTCACGCAGCCCGTCGGCGAAATCCGCATACACGCGGCCATCTTCTTCTTCCAGTGAAACCGCGAGCGCCAGGATTTCGCGCTCCGTCAAATCTTTGAAGTTTCGTGCCATGCCGACAAGTGTACTGTTTCTGGATTCCGTTTCAAGATTTTGTAGTGTGGTGACAGCCACGCGGTAGCGGGCTGCGGTGCTGACGCACGGCTTGGACGGGCGGGACGCCCGTCCCCACACACGCGGCAACTCTTGCCTCGGACACAACCTGCACACTTTGCCCACTCGACGCGCCCGGCGCTCACTCGGGGAACGCCGTTGCCCGCAACCCACACAAAATGCGGCGACATTTCTTTCGCACTATCCCTCGCTCGAATGGAGTCGTGCGTGCTTCTACACCACCAGGTTCACGGGGAACTTCGCCGGTAGCAGTACTAGTCGTTCGCTGGACGAGATTAGTCTTCCACCAGCGATTCCCCCGCCGAACGCTTCTTCAACTTTTACATCGAGGTGTATCAATGTCCGTCTCCGGGATTCTAAGCAGCAGCTTCCTTCAGAACCAGATCAGCTCCGTCAGCTCTCCGTACCAACAGGACATGCAGAAGCTCAGCCAGGATCTCCAGTCTGGCAATCTCTCCGCCGCGCAATCCGACTTCGCCACCTTGCAGCAAGCGTTTTCGCAGCCCGCGACCACTTCTGCTTCAACCTCCACCACCCCCACGGCTATCCCCGTCGCACTGTCCTTTAACCAGCTCGCCAGCGATCTCCAGTCTGGCAACCTTTCCGCCGCACAAAAGGATCTCTCCACCGTCCAACAGGATATCCAGAGCCCGGGCAAGCTCACGGAAAGCCACGTCAACTATCGCAGCCATCGCGGCGGCGGAGGCGGAAGCACGGCCTCAAGCAGCCAGAATTCTCTGCTCCAGGATCTCAACCAGGTTGGGCAGAGCCCGACGTCCAGCAACCTCGCCGGCGCTCAACAGGCCTACGCTACCCTGCAGCAGGAATTGCAACAGTTCGCCCTCGGTGGCGGAACCCAGTTGAGCACTCTGCTGGCGCAGATGCCCGTCTCGGTAGAAGCCTGATCAGCTCGAAACGTAGCTTGACCAGATCTGCCCTGAAAAGAAAAATAGCCATCCGCCGTCAGTAAAAGCCCTACCTGACGGCTGATGGCCGATTTCTGATACCTGAAAACTGATCGCTCTAGCGCTCTGCCCGGATCGTCTCGATCGCTTCGTGCAGTTCGTGCTCCGCCGCATGCAGATGCTCTTCCGCCTTGGCGCCATGCCCTTGCATATCGTAGTGGTTGGCGGCGCGGGCGCGATCCATTTCATGAATCGCTTCCTGCACGTGATTATGGGCCGCGTCCAGATCGTGCCAGTCACGAACCCTGTCGGCAACCGCGATCCCGGCAACAAATGACAGGCACCCAGTAGCAACGGCAACTGCAATCGCTTTTTTCATAATTTTTCCTCTCAGAGTTTTTCTCTTTCAAAGTTGTGGATGATGTTTTCCCGGACACGCACGGATACCGGTCATTTTCTCTAACCACTAAGCTCTTGTCAAAACGAAACCAGCGCATCCTAGTGTTACCACAGGTTCGTCTGTCGCAGACGCCCTTGTCCGCAGCCTTTGGCGCTTTGATACAAACCACGGGCTCACCAAAGTTCTCGCTTTGCGTGATCTGGATCACAGCCTCATGTCCGCCACTTCCGGTACAGTGTGGTAAGTATGGGTGGATTTTCCATTCTCACGAACCGCAAACGCGCCATCGTCGCACTGGTGCATTCGGTCGTGTTCCTCCTGATTGCGATGCGGCAGATGGTTGCCGCGAATCCCGCCACCGGCATCCGGGTAGCATCCACGGTGTCCCGTGGCACGTGGATTCTCTGCGGAATCTTCACCATCGTCTCTTCGATTCTCTTGTGGCTCCTTGTGATTTCCCACGGATGGATAGAAAAGATCTATTTCGGACTGTGCACCGTCAGCGCCACCTCGGGCCTCGTCCGAACGGCCGCTGGCGACCAGGCGTTTCACGCCGGCCTATACATTAGAGTTGTCATGCTGGTGAGCGCGGTGCTGGTCGGACTGTTGATCGTTCGAATACACTCCCGGTTGCATTCCCGCGCACCGTCTGGCACGTCCTCCGAGTACGCCGAAGAAAGTTCCTAGTCCCTCTCACCCCGATTCGACAGATTGCATTAGCAGAAAATCCTGCTATCATGCTGGCCGTCCATCAGGAGGTGGTTCCATGAAACTCTCTTCTCTCGCTCTTGGGCTCACCGTGGCTGTGCTCCTTGGAGCGCAGTCGACGCCCGCCCCGAATGCTTTCACTCCCGATCAAATCAAGTACGGACCTGCGCCTGCTTTCCTGCCGCCGGGCGCGGAACTAGCCGTCCTGGAAGGCGATCCCATGGCTACTTCCGGCGATTTCACGATTCGTCTCAAGATGCCAGACGGTTACAAAGTCGCGCCCCACACCCATCCCAACCGGGAGAACGTGACGGTGCTCTCCGGCACATTGAAAGTTGGGATGGGCGATCAATTCGACGCCACCAAAATGATGAGCTTCGCGGCGGGCAGTTTCGCTTACCTGGATCCGAGCATGCATCACTACGCCATGGCCTCAGGCGAGACGGTGATTCAGATCCACGGCATGTCGCCGGTGAGGTTTAACTACATCAATCCGGCCGACGACCCCAGCGGCAAGAAGTAGAATCCCTTCGTCCGCGAGTGCGGTGAGTGGGCGTCACTTTGCCGTTCCGTCGCTGCGATGGACTACCTCGAAGTGCGTTACAGACTCATCGAAGGCAGTCAGGACCGCGCGCGCTTGCGGTTCGACCACGGCCTTCTCCGGCTTCGCGCCGGCGAACTTACGGACTGCTTCCATCGAGTCCCAAAGCGTTAGCACGACAAATTCGATCGCGCTGTCAACCGCGCGTTGGAGCAGGTATGCTCCGCGATGTCCTTCGATCGCGCGGAGCGCCGGGAAAACTTTTTCGGTTGCATGCTCAATGTAGTCGCCGGATTTCTCGACGGTTGCGCGGGCGCGCCACATGCGCAGGATCATGGCGTGGGCGTTATCTTTATCTTTATCTTTATTCTTATCTTTATCCTTATTTTGACCTTGGGATGTAGCGGCCACGGCATTAGGCCTGATGGGCGTTGCCGAATCTTCTCCCGCAACTGTCTTCCATTCCCGCACATGCCATCGCTTCACCGCCCCGCTGGTCACATAGGGATCAGCCCGGGCAAACTTCTCCGCGACCTCGGACGAGTCGCCTTTGAACAGCAACACCGCACCGTCGACCGGATTCGACAGCGCGCCGCCCAACACCAGTTCGCCGCGTTCGCTTGCCTTCCAGGCCTTTTCGAGATGCGTATCGCGAAACTCCGCGCGCCTGGCGACGTAGTCCTCACCAACCTCGTAGAACAAAAGGTAATGCATACGAGAGGCTTGCTCCTTCTGCGCCGCAGTCCCTCAGCGGCTGAAGCCGTTGGGATTGGGTGGGTGAGCCGCAGCGGTAAACCGCTGCGCCACCCAAATGCAAGTACAACCCCGGTAAACCGCTGCGCCACCCAAAACCCTGTGTGATTGTAGCGGTGAGCGGCTGCGCCACCCAAAA
>Ga0209415_10003614_pt1 | contig 28756 bp, 27 predicted proteins | sample PeaSoiSIISIP2007_FD_187696 | JGI IMG/M metagenome (GOLD analysis project Ga0209415, IMG submission 187696) | Peat soil microbial communities from Weissenstadt, Germany - SII-SIP-2007 (SPAdes) (version 2) | ecosystem: Environmental > Terrestrial > Soil > Wetlands > Peat | place: Germany...
ATCGCGGAGATGGCCCTGGTATTCGTCGGCGGATTCATTGAAGAGGACGACGGTTTGGGCGGTGAGCCCGTGCGTGGTGGCGTTGAGGGACGAGATTTGCTTGCCGGCTTTTGAGGAACTCGCGCACAACGGACTCGCCTCAGGGGGCGGCATTTGGGAGTTCCCCCTTTGTTTAGCGCCGCCACTCGGCGGCCTGTGCGCTTCTGTCGCGGGGCCTCGGGATTCGGCGCCGTTGGCGCGGGCGGCGGCGATTTTGCGGGCGGAGGAAGGCATGGCCTGCTGATTGGGATTTTAAAGGGATCGGCCGGGCGATCGGCGGCGGGGGTGGGGGGAAGTGGTGAGGGGGAAGGAGATGGGGGAAGCGGAAATGCGTGAATGGACGCTTAAGGACGGATTACGGATCAAGTAATCGGGCAGGTAAACTGGAGTGGCGCCGCATGCCGCAAAAATATCGAGCCTTTTTGTTTGATGCCTACGGAACCTTATTCGACGTTCACTCCGTCGTGGAGCGCGCCGGTGCGGGAATTACCGGCGATCTGGGAGCCCTATCCCAGCTCTGGCGGCAAAAGCAGCTGGAATTCACCTGGCTGCGCGCGCTCATGGATCGGTATGAGGATTTTTGGCGGATCACCGAAGCCGCTCTCCGCACCGCTTTGACGCAGCTTCACATCGAAGCCGGCGAGGCTCAAGTGCGGCGAATGCTGGACGCTTATCTTGCGCCCGCCGTGTTCCCGGATGCCAGAATCGCTCTCGACGCTCTCCGCGAATTTCCACGAGCGATTCTATCCAACGGCTCGCGTGCCATGTTGGACGCAGCGATTCGCAACAATGGCCTGGAGGCTTCCTTCTCCAGCGTCATTTCCGTGGACCAGGTGAAAACCTACAAGCCGTCTCCCCGGGTTTATCAACTCGGACCGCAGGCGCTTCATTTGCCCGCCAACGAGATACTCTTCGTATCGTCCAATGGCTGGGATGCCGCGGGAGCGAAGGCCTTCGGCTACAGCGTTTGTTGGTGCAACCGATCTGGCCGGCCGATGGATCAATTGGGGTTCGCACCGGACATGATTGTGTCGAGCCTGGAGCAGATCCCGGGGCGTTAGCGAGCCGCGCGCGTGAGCAGGTAGTGGGGTCTTAGTGGGGAGATAAGGATCAGCGGAAATCCTGATTTGGATCGCGCCGGAACGAGCCACGTGGAGCGCAAGAACGGAACGCTACGCCAATGGTGCAAGCGGCTCACGCGACTTACTTATGCTTTTTCGCGTTCCTGGGATAATCTCCGAGCTGCACTGGCGCTACACTTTGCGTCCTACAATCTGTGCAGGATTCACGGATCGCTGAGGGTCACGCCAGCGATGGCGGCTGGGATCGAGAACCATGTATGGAACATCGCCGAACTGATAGCCGCGTAAAGAATGAGTGGTCACTGTCCGCAGGAGTCCTTGGATTCGCATTCACTCTCTTTCTCGCGACGATCAATGATTTCCAGATGAATCTGTTTTGGGCGCTAGTGTTCCCTGCGGTAGCCATTGTGCATCGCGTAATCCTGTCTTTTTTTCATACTTCATCTGGGCCTTGGGCAATTGCGACCTGGCTAATCCTGTGCGCGTTGGCCGATGGTCTGTGGTACATGGCAATTGCCGAAACGTTTCGGCTTCTCGTCCAGCGGTTTAAGGAATCTCCCCACTGAGACCCCACTACCCGTGGGCAAGCGGTCCCCGAATACGCATTCGCTACAATAAAGTTGCTCCACCCGCCCGTCCCCATGATTCAGACATTATGATTCAAACGTTATTCGGCGCCGTCGAACAAGAACCCAACCTGCTGGAGCGCCTGAAGGCCGGTATCCAGAAGACTCGTTCGGGCTTGATGGACCGCCTGGAAGACGCCGTTGCAGGGCGCAAAGAAATCGACGCCGATCTGCTCGACGAGTTGGAGTACGCCCTCATTACCGCCGACATCGGCGTGAATACGGTCAGCGAAGTTCTCGAAAGCATCCGCCAGCGCGCCGACCGCAAGCAGCTCGCCGACGCGGCTGAAATCAAGCAGCTCATCGCGCGGCATCTTTTGGAAGTGCTCGAGGCCGCCGAGCGCCCGGTACCACACGTGGCGGAGCCTCCGGCCGTCGTCTTTGTCGTGGGTGTGAACGGCGCGGGCAAGACCACCACCATCGGAAAGTTGGCCGACCGATATAAGTCGGAAGGCCGCAGCGTGCTGCTCTGCGCCGCCGACACCTTCCGCGCCGCCGCCATCGAGCAATTGCAGATATGGGGCACACGCACTTCCACCGACGTGATCAAGCAAACAGCCGGCGCCGATCCCAGCGCGGTCGTTTTCGATGCTCTGCAGGCAGCCAAGGCGCGCAAAATGGACTACGTGATCGTGGACACGGCCGGCCGCCTGCACACCAAGACCAACCTAATGGCCGAGCTTGAAAAAATGCGTCGCACGGCGGCGAAAGTAATCCCTTCGGCGCCGCATGAGGTGCTGCTCGTGCTGGATGCAACCACCGGGCAGAACGGCCTGGAGCAGGCTCGCAAGTTTACTGAATCGAGCGGAGTCACCGGTCTTGTCCTCACCAAATTGGATGGAACCGCGAAGGGCGGCGTCGTGGTCGCCATCGCCAGGGAGCTGAACCTGCCCATTCGTTACGTCGGCGTCGGCGAAAAGGCGGCCGATTTGTTGCCGTTCGAACCCGATAAATTCATCGCGTCACTGTTTGCATCATGAGGTTTGCATCATGATTTGCATCCTGAGATTTGCGGCATAGTTTCCAAATGATGAGAAGCCCACTCATGGACGAAGCGCTGGAGCTGGCCCGCCAGGGCCTCGGGCGAACCAGTCCGAATCCCGCCGTGGGCGCGGTGCTGGTGAAGGACGGTCAGATCGTCGGCCGCGGCTTTCACACTTACGCTCAGGCCAAACACGCCGAAGTCATCGCTCTCGAAGAGGCGGGCGCGCAGTCGCGCGGAGCAACGCTTTACATCACGCTCGAGCCCTGCTCACATCATGGACGCACTCCGCCTTGCGCTGATGCTTTGGTCGACGCGGGCGTCTCGCGAGTGGTTGCCGCCATGGAAGATCCCAACCCCCAAGTGGCCGGTCAGGGATTCCGCCGATTGCATGAGGCCGGTATCGCGGTGGAGGTTGCCTCTGAATATACTGACGAAGCCGCGCGGCTGAATGAACCCTTTATCCACTCGATCACCACCGGCCTTCCGCTGGTCACCTTGAAAGCAGCCCTCACGCTGGACGGCAAGATCGCCGCGCCCGAGGACAACACCGGCTGGATCACCAGCGAACGCGCCCGCGCTCACGTGCAAGAGATCCGCCACAACGCGGACGCAATTCTCACCGGCATCGGCACCGTTCTTTCCGATGACTGTCTGCTCACCGACCGCACAGGCCTGGAGCGCAGCCGGCCGCTCCTGCGCATCGTGGCCGATTCCACGCTTCGCATTCCGCTCGATTCGCGCATGATCTCGAGCGCCAACGGCGACGTGGCCGTGATCACCACTTCGGCCTCGTCCGATCAACGTCGCCGCGCGCTCGAATACAAGGGTGTGCGCGTGCTGGTATTGGACGGCCCGGGCGGGCGCACGGACCTCACCAAGCTCCCCGCCTGGCTCGCGAGCCAACAATACCGGTCGCTGATGATCGAATCGGGAAGCAAACTGAATTGGGCGGCGCTCGAGTCCGGGATCGTCGACAAAATCTTCTTCTACTACGCGCCAAAAATTCTGGGCGGCTTGCAATCGCTCCCCGTGGCTGGTGGGACCGGCCGGTTGCGTCGCACCGACGCCATCCAGCTCCATCGAGTGCGGCTCCATTCCATCCCGCCCGACGAATTTGCGGTGGAAGCGTACGTCGTGAAGCCAAGAAGGTGAAGTAAGTGTTCACTGGCATCGTTGAGGAGGTGGGCACCGTTCGATCCGCTGGCCACCGCCTGCGCATCCAATGCCGCTTGGCCCTCGAAGATATGAAAGAAGGCGCCAGCATCGCCGTGAATGGCGTCTGCCTGACCGCCGTTGGCATGCAATCGGACGCTCAGGCCGGCGGCTTCTGGTGCGACCTGTCGAGGGAAACATTGGAGCGCACCAACCTCGGCGCCTTGCGCGAAGGCTCGCTCGTGAATCTGGAGCGCCCCGCCGCCGTTGGCGACCGGCTTAGCGGCCATATCGTGCAAGGCCACGTCGACGGCACGGCCGAGTTCCTTGCCCTGGACCAGCTGCCTGACCGTAATTGGTGGCTGAAGGTTCGAATACCAGCCGATCTCGACCGTTACGTCATCCACAAAGGATCGATTACGCTCGACGGGGTCAGCCTGACCGTCGCTTCGTTAGGTGACTCGCTCGACCGCCATGTCGTCGGAGTCGCCATCATTCCCCACACCTACGACAACACCGTCATGCGCACCTATCGGCCGGGCGCCGCGATCAACGTCGAGGTCGACCTGATCGGCAAGTATGTGGAAAAGCTAATGACTCTGCGATAGAATTCAGTATCCGAACGTGAGCGTCCCGCGTCTTACAATCGGGAGTCGTCAGTTTAAGGAGTTTCCCATGCGCTCGTTGCAAATCGCACTCGTTTCATTGGTTTTCGCCACGGTTACTTGCTTCGCCCAGAGAGGCGGAGGCGGCCACGGCGGCGGTGGGGGGGGCCATGCGATGGGTGGCGGTGGTGGGGGGCATGCGATGGGCGGCGGTGGCGGCTTCCGCGGTGGTTCCGTCGGCGGCGGATATCGCGGCGGCTCTGTGGGGGGCGGCTTCCGGGGTGGAAGCGTAGGCGGCGGATATCGCGGTGGCTACGGCGCCGGCTATGGATATCGTGGCGGCTACGGCGGCTATGGCCGCGGCTGGGGCGGCTGGGGATTCGGGCTTGGATGGGGTTATCCCTGGTACGGCGGCTATTACGGATATCCGTACGCTTATGGATACCCGTATTATGGCGGCGGCTATTATTCGGATCCCTACTATTACGATCCGTATTCGTATGGGTCGGACCCTTATTACAACGCTCCCCCTCCGCAGCAGTACGGACCACCCGCGCAGCAGCAGTACGGACCGCCTCCGCAGCAGCAGTATCAGTACGGACCACCTCCGCAGCAACAGCAATATGGTCCGCCTCCCAATCAACGGCAAGGTCCTCCGCCGGCACAAAACGCTCCTCAGCAGACAACGCCGCAGCAGAACTCGGCTCCCGGCAATGCCCCGCCTCCGCCGCCATCGCAGGCCAGCAACTACCAGTCCGACGGCCGATGGCATCGCTTTGGCGGATCCAGTTTTCAGTAGACCAAAGTCCAGTTTGTAGTAACTCGAATTCGGCTAATTTCCTTCTATTTTCCTGAAACTCAGTCAGAGTCCATGCCGTCCCTGTGCCAGATCTCGCGCAAAGCGCGAATTTGCTGGCTCGGGTGCAATGGGGTGAAGCAGCAAGCGCCCGGGCACGGGGAGGTTAGTCGTGAGAATTCCAAAGCGGTACGTGTGTCTGTTTTTGTTGCCGAGTTGTGCCCTGGTCCAGAGTCGGGTTTTTGCTCAAAGTGGGGCTCAAGGCGGGGCCGGCAACACGGCAGTTGGCGATTCACTTCCGGTCAAACGCGTCGTCCTCTACAAGACCGGCGTCGGCTACTTCGAACATCTCGGCCGCGTTCGCGAAAGCCAGGATGTCACCATTCCTTTCACATCGGGCCAGCTCAACGATGTGCTCAAATCGCTCACCGTTCTCGATTTGAACGGGGGGCGAATCACGGGGGTAGAATACGGTTCAGCCGCACCCATGGATCGCCAACTCGGCGATCTTCGCCTTCCAGTCGGCGAGAAGGCGTCGCTCACTGAGTTTCTCGGGGCGTTGCGCGGCGCGCGCCTCGAAGTCCGGAGTGGTACGAGCATCATTAGCGGCCGCCTCCTCAGCGTGGAGCGCAAAACCCGAATCGCGGGCGGGACCACGCTCGAAGTCGACTATCTCTCGTTAATGGGCGACAACGGCGAGCTTCGCACTACCGAACTGACGCCGGCGTTCTCGGTTAAGCTACTGGATCGCGGGCTGCCCGCCAAGATGGATCGATTCCTCGATGTCGTCTCGGCAGGACGCGAAGCCGACGTGCGCCGCATGGTGATATCGACGGCAGGCACAGGCGATCGCTCGTTGTTCGTCAGCTACATCAGCGAAGTGCCGGTGTGGAAGACCACTTACCGCGTAGTCCTTAGCTCCAAGGCCAAGCCGCTGCTGCAGGGCTGGGCCATCGTCGACAACACCGTCGGCGAAGATTGGGACAAGGTGGAATTATCGCTGGTGGCGGGTGCGCCGCACTCGTTCATCCAGAATCTTTCTCAGCCCTATTATTCGCGGCGACCCGTGGTCGGCGTGCCGGAGACCGCGCAGGTTTCACCGCAGACCTATGAAGCTACGTTGATCCCCAGCTTCGCGCCTCTGTCGGGGGTTGTCACTGACCCGTCGGGCGCTGCGATCCCGAATGCGCCTGTCAAAGCTTATTCGCTCAGCGGCGCTGTTCTCGGTACGACACAAACCAATGCCAACGGTGAGTATGCCTTCCAGAATTTGCCCGAAGGTCCGCTCCGCTTGGAGGTCAGTTCCTCGGGATTCCGCACCGCAACGATCAATGGAGTGAACTTCTCGGCCTCGAAGCCAGTGCAGCAGAACGCGACGCTACAAGTTGGAAACCAAAGCCAACAGGTAACCGTAATGGCACAGGCACCGTCGGTAATGACCGAGTCAAGCTCGCTCTCGGGTGGAGCAAGGAGCCTCGGCAGCGGCGCGGCGTTGGGCGGCGACTTGCCTCTCAACGGACGGAACTACCAGAGCCTCGTGAAGTTGCCCAGAGGCGCGTCTCCCGCTCAGCCGCCTCCAACCCCCGTGGCCACCGCCCGGGCACAATCTGAATCCGCCGCGCAGGCCCAGGATCTCGGCGACCTCTTCGAATACAAGCTCAAAGAACCGATCACCATCCGCAAGAATCGGTCGGCGTTGGTCCCCATCGTTCAATCGCCGATCATCGCGGAAAGAGTCTCCGTCTGGAACGAGCGGTCCGGACTGCCACGTCCGCAACGTGCTCTATGGCTCAACAACTCCAGCGGTCTGACGCTCGACGGCGGCAGCTTCAGCGTCATGGAGGACGAAACCTTCGCCGGTGAAGGTATTTTCGATCCGATCCGGCCGGACGAAAAGCGGCTGGTATCGTACGCCACAGATCTTGCGCTTATCGTCAGCTCGCGCAACAACACCGAACGCCAGCGGGTGGCGCGCGTACGCTTCGATCGCGGCACCATGATTCAAGAAAGCGAAGTCCGCGAAAAGAAGACCTACACTTTCCGTAATGAGGACACTTCGCCGCGTATCGTCATCGTGGAGCATCCCGTCCGCCCTGGCTACCAGCTATGCAACGACATTCAACCCGCTGAAACCACCGCGGCGTGGAAACGATTCCGTGTGCCTGTGGAATCGAAGCAAACCAAGTCCCTGGTGGTGGAGGAAGCGCGCCGCGAGGAAACTACGTTCGCGGTTACCGATATCACGAGCGATCAAGTGGCGCTCTTCGTCCACGAGAAATCTATCGACAAAACGGCCGAGGATGCGCTCCAAAAGATTGTCGCTCAGAGAGCCGTCGTAGCGGACCTGGACGCCAAAAGTAGCGATCGCGACGACGAACAGAAGCAGATCTTCGACGACCAACAACGGCTCCGCGAAAATATGAAGTCGCTGAAGGGCAGCCCCGAGGAAAAGAAACTGCTCCAACGCTATACCCAGCAGCTCGACGCGCAGGAGAACCGCCTGGAAGAGCTGCGCAAAGAGATCCAGCAGCTTGAGGCGCAAAAAGAAGCTGCTCAGGCAGCGTTGGATAAGATGATCGAAGAACTTTCGCTCGACGTGAAACTCTAGCCCGAAACTCTTCCCCCCGGCGCCCGGGCCCCACGGTCCGGGTGTCTGCTTGACCGCGTTGCTATCATTGAAAAACTGCTTCGGCAATTACACCGCCCGTTTCTTGGCAATGTAGTCACGCACCTCTGGTGCAGCTACCCGTGGTGTTTGTTCCTTGAGCTCGGCCAGCTAACGCCCGCCGATTACATACTGCCAAGCGGCAGGCCCGGAGCGCCATCCGGCGAGTTCAGTTTAAGCACGTCGCGCAGCTGGCCGATGTGGGAACTGCGCTTGCGTGGGCGATTGGTTGGAACCTCCGAGGAAAAAATCCGCCGAGTAAGGCGCACTTTAAAGCTGCTCGAAGGCCGAAGACTCATCCGCTTCGAAATTGAGGAACCGTCCCACGGAACTCGTCTCAGTTTTTCTCAGGGGTTAGTGTTCCAAACGGGAAAGACGCCACACTCCCTTCGCAGTGAGCCACACTGGTTGATCCATTGCGTTAACGACAGTAAGCGGCGGCCGATCGCTCTGCCAGGAACGTTCACAAGTTGGCGCTCCGACTAAGCCCGATTTCCAGCCTAAACGTCTTCTCTCTGAGAAAATCCAACTTGGCGGCGCACGTATATTGCGTGAAACACCCAGTAATAACCGCCGCGCGCGGCGCCCTCTGCTGCGCCCTGGCATTCGCTGTTTCCGCCAACGCGTCCGTCATCGTGCAACTGAGAGTGGTTGAAGGCGACGGCGCCACGCATCGAACCGGCGCGCGGGCTACACGCGGCGTGACTGTCTTGGTCACCGACGAAGCCGGCCAGCCGGTGGACATGGCGGCGGTCAGCTTTCATCTTCCGGACCAGGGCGCAACCGGCACATTCAACTCCGGCCTGCGCACCGAAGTGGTCACAACCGGTCCCGACGGCCGCGCTTCCATCTGGGGGATGCAATGGAACAAGACGCCGGGACCGGTTGAAATCCGCATCACCGCCGTGAAGGACCAGGCCCGGGCGGGGATCATCGGCACGCTGTATCTGAGCGATAGCGTCGCGCCCCAACCGGGCGGCGCGCCCACCGCGGCGGGTGGACAAGGCGTGTTCAAGGCGTCCCACGGCGGGCACAAGTGGCTCTGGATCGCCGCGATCGCGGGCGTAGCCGCAGGCGGGGCTGGTTTCGCGCTCACCCACTCCCAAGGGTCGTCCAGTTCCTCTAGTTCGGCTGTCGTTGGTCTCAGCATCGGCGCGCCGGCCATCACTGTAGGACATCCGTAATGACATCCCTCACAACAAAACCCTGGACCACGGCTCTCCTCTTCGTCTTGCCGGTCCTGGTGTTGCCGGGCGCGTGGGCCCAACCGGCGATTACACCTCCCAAACTCGGATTCGTCGAAGATAGCTCGCGCGCCCTGCGGCCGGTCTTTGGGCTGGCCGGCAATTTCGTTCTCGGACCTTCCGTGGCGCCTAAGATCGTCTCCCAAGCGTTCTCCGGATCGCTGGGGCTCCTGAAAACCGATTCGTCACTCGCTGCATTCGATTCGCGCGGGAAGCTCCTCGCATCGATAGACGCGGCTCCTGGGCCGGCGCTCTTCGCTTTTTCGCCCGGCGGCGTAACGGCGCTCGCGTATATCATCTCCGACAATTCGCTTGTCGAGTGGCGCGGGAATAGCTTCGCGCCGGTTGCGGTGAATTGCCAAGAATCGAGTGCCGACACCGTACTCGCCCTTGCGTTTCCCACTCCCTTTGAAGCCTCGTTGTTCGTCCAAAGAAGGACCGTGCAGGGAGCCGGCGCACTCTGGGAAGTTCACCTCCCACTCAGCGCCTTCGGAACCGTTTCGCAAAACGCGCTGGTCGGCGTGCGGGCCCCGCTGCTCGCGCTCCCTTCGGGCGACCTCGTCTACTGGGATGCCGATGGAATCGTCGTGCGAAAACCTGATGCCTCCGAAGTCCACATTGCCGCATCGCTGCCTGCCAGCTTTTCGCTGCAACAGATGAAATTGGACTGGGTCCAGCTAACGGATCTCAACGGCAGCGCACGTTTCGCCATCCACACCGCGCTCGGTCGCGAAGGCTTTTATCAGCTCCCGAGCAGCAACCCCGAGTAGCAATCATGATTATTCGCGCTCTCCTCTTCGCTTCTATCCTGCCGCTATCGGCGCTGGCTCAGCTTCAGGTGTACGTAGCAAGCGGAACGGCGGCGGGCACCTGTAGTCTCGTGAACCCAACTCTAACACTCGTGGGATCCACCCTTTCCGTCGGTACGGTGGCGATAGGCGATACCGTTGAGACGCAATTTCGCGTTCAGAATACCGGGAGCACAAGTGTGCCGCTCCAGGTGTCGTTATCGGGCGACGGTTTCGCGATCGATGCCCCTCCAGCACCCAATGTCCCGCCCAATGCCGAATCGGCGTTTTGCGTCGACTTTACTCCCACGGTCTTGGCCTCATACTCCGCTATCCTCGACGTGAACGGGAATAACATCACGCTCCTGGGGCAGGCCGCGGCTGTAGCTACCGTAACCCTATCGGGCAGCACAACTCCTCTGCCCTATGGCGCGACCGTCGGTTTTGGATCGGTGGCGGTCGGGGCAAGCCAGACGCAAGGTTTTGTGCTGTCCAATTCGGCCAATACCAGTGTCACGGTCACCAGCGTGAAGGTGTCCGGTAGTGGTTTTGCGCTAGTCGCCGGCCTGAGTTTGCCTGCTGACATCGGCCACGGACAATCGGTACCCTTTCAGGTCAATTTTACGCCGCAATCGGGCACGCCCTACCAGGGAACACTGACGGTCGACAGTCGCTCGTTCATTCTGACCGGCCAAGGCCTCGCCCCGCCGCTTCCCGCCGCGACCATCGTCTTCGCCTCTAGTGTGGGCGCTAGTAAGCAACAGAACAGCATCACGATCCCGCTTGCCTCGGCCTCCCAAGTCAGCGGCACAGGAACGCTGAGCATGGCATTTCAGCCCAGCGTCGCGGGCGTCGCCGACGATCCAGCCATCCAGTTTCTAACGGGCCCTCTGCGCAAGGCCACCGTGAGTATCGCGATCGGCGCAACCTCGGCCACCATCGGCGGCCAACCTAACATCGCATTCCAAACCGGAACCACGGCGGGAACTATCACGTTGACACTCACGCTGGAGAATAATCCTCCCCAGCAGACCACGCTGACCATCCCGCCCGCCCTGATCAATCTGACCGATGAAGTTACGGCCGTACGCATTCCTGGCGCCCTGAACGTCGCGTTCTCCACCTTCGATAACACCCACTCGGCGTCACAACTAGCCTTCACGTTTTATGATCTAAAGCGCAAACCGTTATCGCAGGGGCCGATCAACGTTGAAACGAACGCCTTTCAACTGTACTTCGAGAACAACGCTACACAATACGGCGGGATGTTCCAGATGCTTGCGACATTTCTGGTGACCGGCGACACTACGCAAATCGGATTCGTAACTGCTCAGATCACCAATTCCGCGGGAACCACCACCGCGCAACAAATCCCCTTCGGTAATTAGCGCCGCGCCTCAGCCCTACGTCTCAGCTATTCTGCAAGCATGCTGCTCGCTACCGTGGTGGAGACGTCGCGCCACGTCGCCGACACCGCCAAGCGACTGGAAAAGATCGACCTTCTCGCGCGCCTCCTCCGCCAGCTCAGCCCCGCCGAAATCGAGATTGTGGTCCCGTTTCTCTCCGGCCAAACTCGCCAGGGACGCATCGGCATCGGCTACACCACTCTTCGTGACGCGCGCAATTCGCCCGCAGCCAACCAGTCTCTTGAAATCCTCGATGTCGACCGCATTCTTAATGACATCACTGGGACCAGCGGCAGCGGCTCCCAGCGGCGGCGCCTGGAACTCCTGCAAATGATGTTTTCCCGCGCCACCGAACCCGAGCAGCAATTTCTGATCGGCCTGCTTGCGGGCGAGCTCCGTCAAGGCGCGCTGGAAGGAATCATGGCGGAGGCCGTCGCCAAAGCTTTCGAACTGTCGCCGGAGCGAGTACGCCGCGCCGCGATGATGGCTGGCGATATTGCACGGGTTGCCCGGGCCGCGCTCGAACAGGGCGAGGCTGGTCTGGCACAATACGATATCCAATTGTTTCGGCCGATCCAGCCGATGCTCGCCCAGTCGGCCGACGACGTTCCCGAGGCCCTAGCCTGCATCGGGCAAGCCGCCCTCGAATACAAGATGGACGGCGCACGCGTCCAGGTCCACAAATCCGGCGACGACGTCATCGTCTACTCGCGTAGCTTGAAGAACGTCACGCCCGCGGTTCCCGAACTGGTCGAATTAGCGCGTGCGCTTCCCGCGAAAGACCTGATCCTGGACGGAGAAGTGATCAGCCTTCTCCCCGACGGCCGGCCGCAGCCCTTCCAAATCACCATGCGGCGCTTCGGACGTAAATTGGATGTCGACCGCATGCGGGAGGAGCTGCCCCTGACGCCCTTCTGGTTCGATCTGCTCTATCTCAACGGTGGCGCGCTTCTCGATGAACCGCAAGCCCTGCGCTTCGCCGCGCTTTCCGAACTTTCGCGCGAAAATCTGATCCCCTACACCGTCCACAACGACGCCCAAGCCGCTGTCGAATTTCTGGAACAGGCATTAGAACGCGGTCATGAAGGCATCATGGCCAAAGCGATCGATGCGAAATACGCCGCTGGCGCGCGCGGTGCAAGCTGGGTCAAAGTAAAGCGCGCCCGCACTCTGGACCTCGTCATCCTGGCCGCCGAGTGGGGGAACGGAAGGCGCAAGGGCTGGCTCAGCAATCTGCACCTGGGCGCTCGCGACACCCAGAAAGGCGGATTCGCGATGCTTGGAAAAACCTTCAAGGGTCTCACCGACGAAATGCTGGCCTGGCAAACCCAGGAGCTGTTGCGCCTCGAGATCGGCCGCGACAGCTACACCGTGCACGTCAAGCCCGAACTGGTGGTCGAAATCGCGTTCAACGAAATCCAGGTCAGCCCCCGTTACGTGAGCGGCCTCGCGCTGCGTTTCGCCCGCGTGAAGCGTTATCGCACGGATAAAACCGCGGCCGAAGCAGATACCTTTGAAACCGTGCAACGGCTCGCGGGAATGTTACCTTGACGTTCGCCCCTATGCCTCCAACCCAGAAACCGGTCGCGCTTACCATCGCCGGGTCCGATCCCAGCGGCGGCGCGGGGGTGCAAGCGGACCTCAAAACATTTCATCAATTCGGCGTTTATGGCGAGGCCGTCGTCACGCTGATCACCGTCCAGAACACCCGGGGAGTGCAACGCATCGAATGTCTCCACCCGGACCTGGTGGCGGATCAGATCCGCGCCGTCATCGGCGACATCCCGCCGGCGGCCGCGAAAACCGGAGCGTTGGGGAATCGCGCGATTATCGAACAAGTGGCCGCCTTGGCCCGCGATTTTCCATTTCCCCTGGTGGTTGATCCGGTCCTAGCCAGCAAGCATGGAGCTCCGCTACTGGCCGCCGATGCCATCCAGGCACTGAAAACATTCTTGTTACCCCATGTTTTTTTGCTCACACCCAACCTGGAGGAGGCCTCCCTTCTGACCGGAGCCGAGGTTCGCGATCTCGCCGGGATGCGCCAAGCCGCCGAAAAACTGGCCGGTTTCGGACCACAAGCCGTCCTGGTAAAAGGCGGCCATCTGAAAGGAGATCCCATTGACATCCTGTTCCATCGCGGCGAATGGAGCGAGTTTGCTTCTCCGCGCATCGAAACCCGCCACACGCACGGAACCGGTTGCACGTTTTCAGCAGCCATCACCGCGTCCCTGGCCGCAGGACACGATCTCGAGGAAGCGATTCGGCGAGCCAAACGTTACATCACCGAGGCCATCCGAAATAATCCGGGACTTGGATCCGGCTCAGGGCCGGTCGATCATCACGCGCTATTTTGAGTCGGCGGGTGCCGGTTGATCGGAGGGCGCCTTGGGCTGTTCCGGCAGGATAAACGACGTTTCGCCGGGCCGCAAGAGTTTCAGCTTTTTCCGAATCTCCAGCTCTTGTTCGGACGGGCTGCTTTCCAACTTCTTGATGCGTTCTCGCCGATAATCGTTCTCGCGCTGGAGATTGGCGTTTTCTTCTTCGAGCTGGCGGATCTCGTCCCACTTCTCCCGGAGAGCCGGCAGACCTTGCGGGCCCCGCAGTTTCACCAACCCATAAGCGCCAATCAGTGCGAAGGCAATCAGAATGATGACGCGTCGTACAGAACTATTCATCCATACTACTCAACAGACTTGTGCGACCCACGATCCAGTATGAGTCCTTATATTCGTTTATAATCCTCTTTTGTCAAAAGATCCAGAGGTACGGCAAAAAAACTTGCCCGGATTGAGAAAAACACCGACCGAGATAACGATGACTGAAAAGTTATGACCGACAAGATTGTTGTGCTCAGCACCTGCGCATCCGCCGAAGAGGCGCAGCAAGTGGCGCGCGCGCTCGTGGAAAAAAGGCTGGCGGCCTGCGTCAATGTCATTTCGGGAATTCGCAGCGTGTATCGCTGGAAAGACGCGGCGGGCAAGGACGCCATCCAGGATGACGAGGAAGTCCTCCTGGTGATCAAGACCAGCCGTGCGCTGCTCCAACAGCTAACCGACGAGATCGAGCGCCTGCACTCCTATGAAGTGCCGGAAGTGATCGCGCTTCAGGTGGTGGACGGCTCGGAACGTTATCTGGCCTGGTTGAGCCGGGAGCTGGCGCACAAACCGAGCTCGTAACGGTTTAAACTGCGCGCCGGCGGACGGCTTTCCCCCGGGGACCGAACGATCTGACCCGCCCCTTGCCATGGGGCGCGCCCAAAGAGATAGATGATGGGATCACAATCACAGGCGCTGAGTGTCGGTCGCCGTTTTTCTCGACAGTCACGCCGGCCGGGACCTGGCGACGCACCAGCTTGGTGTCCAGCGTGCGCTCGATCTGCGAAATTTGCGAGCGCTCCGATCGCGTGGCAAAAGTGGAAGCCGTTCCGGCGGCCCCGGCCCGGCCAGTGCGCCCGGCACGGTGGATGAAGTCCTCCGGAACCTGCGGAAGATCGTAGTTCACCACGTGAGCGATTCCTTCGACGTGAATCCCGCGTGAGGCTACGTCGGTCGCCACCAGTACCCGATACTCTCCGTCCTGAAAGCCGCGCAATGCCTGATTGCGCTGGCTCTGGCTGCGGTTGCCGTGGATGGCTGCGGACTTCAGTCCTTCGCGCGCCAGCTTCTTCGCAAGCTTGTCGGCGCCGTGCTTGGTGCGGGCGAAGACCAGGAACGAGCCTTGCTCCTGATCCAGCATGAATTGAAGAAGGCCCAGCTTGCGGTCCTGCTCCACTTCATAAAGATGCAGCTCAATCTTTTCGATCGGCTTGGACGTGTCGCCCACTTCGACGCGCACAGCGTCGCGGACGTGGTTTTGCACCAGGTGCTTGACCGAACTTTGGATGGTTGCCGAGAACAGCAACGTCTGGCGATCGGAAGGGGTGGCGGCGATGATCTTTTTGACGGTGGGCAGGAAGCCCATGTCGAGCATGCGGTCGGCCTCATCCAGTACGAGCATGCGAACATGGCGGAGATCGACGAGGCTTCGCCCCATGAAATCCGACAGTCTTCCAGGCGTTGCGATCAACACCTGCGACCCGTTACGAAGGGATTGTAATTGAGCGCGCTCGTTCAGGCCTCCGACGGCGATGGAGGCGCGAATGCCGGTGCCCGCCGCCATTTTCGCGAACGTCTCGTGGATCTGCATGGCGAGTTCGCGCGTGGGTGTTAAAACGATGGCTCGGATGCCGGTGGCTGCGGGTTGTTTGGGGAACTGGCTCAGGATCTGGAGGATCGGCAGGACAAACGCGAGCGTTTTACCGGTGCCGGTTTGCGCGGTGGCGACCAGGTCGCGGCCGGCCAACGCGGGTTCAATGGCTAAAGCCTGGACGGGCGTGGGGTCGACAAAGCCGTGCTTTGCGAGATTGCTCCGGAGGGGAGCGGAAAGGGGGAGTTCAGAGAAACTTTTCATTATTGATTTTGCGGATGAGAATCGACGAGCCGACTACCGGTGAGGGGAGAGGGGGTTGCGGATCAACTTCCAGTAGGTTTCATTGTAGCTCATTTGGGAGGGGGCTTGCCGACATAGCCCCTCCTTCAGGCTCATCTTGTATTGGATAAGACTCTCAGCGTCGCAACTGGCGACTCTGGAGGTACACTAGTTTATGCCCCCGCGTCCGCAGGAGAAACTCATGCGGTTTCGTTTCTTCTCCCCGTTTTCGACGGACTTAGCTTGGCGACTGCCGACCTAAACGGGCGCAGGTGACTGGTTTGGTCTCTTCCTTACCGCTCGTCTAGCAGTGCGGGCAGGGGTCCCGCCCGGTTCGATTAATCTCAGCGCGGGAACTCGTCGCCTTTAGGAAGCCTAGGAGGTTCGGGTGATGTTTCAAAAGCTGTCCCGCTGGATCGCTTTGCTGAGTTTTACTGCAGCGATGGCATCCGCTCAAAACTTCCTGCTCGGCGTAAGCTACTCCGAGGTCGTCCCCACTGGTTCAATCACGACCCTGTACCAATTCTTGGCGACCGCCACAGACTCGCAAGGCGCCATTTACCTGTTGCTTTATGCCAATACGGGCCAATCCATTATCAAGCTCACGCCCGCCGGGGATCGCGTCGTTTACCAGAACATGGTGCCTTTTCCGGCCTACTGCATGGCAGTGGATCCGAGCGGGAACGTGTATCTGGCCGGGCAGAATATTGTGGAGAAGTTCGGTGCGGATGGCGCGACACCGGTATACAAAACAACTCTTGGGCAGGATGCGCAGGTAACCAGCCTGGCCATAGATGCCGCAGGGGACCTCTATGCGGCTGGTTATACGCCGAGTAATGATATCCAAACCACGCCCGGTGCACTTCAACAAACGCCGCCCACCACCTTCGGACCTTTCAACGCGTTCGTGGTGCGGCTCAATTCATCGGGCGCCGTCGACTATGCAACATATCTGGGCGGAAGCAGCCAGGCGCAGCCCGTTTCGATCGCCGCCGATGCGTCGGGGTCGGCATTTGTCGCCGGGGTAGCCCTCTCGTCGAGCTTCCCAACTACGCCCGGAGCATATTTGTCGGCCTCCGCCATCCGGAATTTCACCCGCGCCTCATTTCTTGCGCGCCTTTCCCCGGACGGCTCGCCGCTAATCTATTCCACATTCACCGATGCGCAAGGTAACTCCGGCGGCGGCCTCGCGTTGGATGCTTCCGACCACGCTGTGGTGGTTCTCACCGAAACCGGAGGCACCTCCATCCTGCGCTTCAACCCGGAAGGCACTGCCGTGATATTTTCCGACTTCCTCCCAGGGTCGTTTTATGCAGGGTCGCTCTCTGGTAGTTTGTCAGCGGATGCTTCGGGAAATACCTACCTCGCCTTACCAGCCGTTGCCAATTATCCGGTGAAGAAAAGCCTGGCAAGTTGCGAGGCGGACGGATTTTCCGTACTGACCGTGCTCGATAAAGGCGGAAACATCTTGCAGTCGACCTACATTTCGGGATCGACCGGCAACGCCGAACCACCGTTGGTGGGCCTTGGCGCGGAATCGACGGTCTACGTGGTTGGATTTCCGAATCCCTCCTATACACCGACGCGGCAGTTGGCCGGGTCCTCGGGGAATTTCTTGTTTCTGGCGAGCTTCTCCCAAAACCCGAACGCGCAGACAGTGCAACTGGCCTGCGTGGGGAATGCAGGCAGCTACACCAGTGACGCGGTCGTTGGCGGGGAGATTGTGAGCTTATTCGGCGAGGGACTCGGGCCGTCTGTCGGCACGCAACCGCAAGTGAGTACCGAAACCGGGTTTCCCAAGCAACTGGCGGACGTTCAGGTGACGTTCAACGGAACTCCCGGTTCGCTTCTGTACGTGCAAGACGGCCAGATCAATGCCATCGCGCCATGGTCGCTGCAGACTGGCCAGACGGTGCAGATCTGCGTGGTCTACCAAAGCGCGACGACGAACTGTCTCTCCCGGACGGTGGCTAAGGCGCACCCAGGGGTCTTCACCGTAGACGGCTATCATGCCGCGGCTATCAATCAGGATGGCACTCTCAACTCGGCGGCTAATCCCGCACAGTTCGGTTCTGTTGTGTCGATCTTTGCGACCGGGCTTGGGGCGCTCGACCCACAGCCACAAGATGGCGCGATTGTGGGACTCCCCTTGCCAACCGAAACCATGCCCATCGGGACTTTTTGCAATGTTCCGACGTTTAACTCTGGAGGGATGCCACAGGCCCTCGCCATTCAATATGCTGGCCCGGCGCCGTACCAGGTGGCGGGGGTGAGCCAAATCAATTTTGTCGCTGCAGGTTCTGGATTCTGGTTGACCGCTGGCGGAGACGGGTATGGCGGGGGGCCATCGAGCGCTGAATTCCAAGTGTATGTAGCGCAGTAGGTGCGGAAACAAGGGCAAGCGATCTCGGGAGGGGTTGCGGCGTTCTTTCCGAATTGCTCCCCGGTGACGGGCAAACCGGAAGTTGCGAAAACCGGGATCGTGGCGGAGCTACAATGATCTTGCCGGGCGAAACGGAAGCTGGCTCTGCTGGGAAGCAACCGCGCGCTCTCTCCATTTCAGTCTGAACCAACACACGAGGAGCACAAGACCGAGCAGGCGCAGCGCGAATTGCCCCCGGGCAGGTGAGGCTCGCGATTTTTCGAGAACCGGCCTCCAGCCGATCCCGTATCATAGGACATGAACCAGTTCGAGTGCATCATGCGCCCATCCTTTGTTCTCATTTTGTGTTCCATCTCTCTCGCTTCCGCGGGGACAGTGTCGACACCGGTCACATTCTATAAGGATGTGTTGCCGGTCCTACAGAAGAACTGCCAGACCTGTCACCGTCCCGGCGAAATGGCTCCGGCATCCTTTCTGAGTTACGAAAGCGCGCGTCCCTGGGCCAAGTCGATCAAGACGGCGGTGCTTACCAAGAAGATGCCGCCCTGGTTCGCGGATCCACACTACGGCAACTTTTCCAACGACCGGTCGCTGGCCGAGTCCGACATCCGTACGCTGGTCTCCTGGGTGGACGCGGGGGCTCCGGCGGGCGATCCCAAAGACGCGCCAAAACCGGTGGACTGGGTGGAAGGCTGGCGCATTGGACGGCCCGACGCCGTGATCACCATGCCAAACGAGTTCCACGCTCCGGCTTCCGGAACCATCGACTATCAATACATTGTGATCCCGACAGGCTTTACAGAAGACAAATACGTGCAGATGGCCGAAGCGCGACCAGGCAATCCAAAGCTGGTTCATCACATCATCGCTTTCGTGCGCGAACCGGGCAATCCGTGGCTCAAAGAGGCGAAGCCGGGGGTGCCATACGTTCCCAAGGATCCCGAGCTGAGCCCCGAAGATCAGAAGAAACGGGACGAGGAGGAGGCAAAACTGCCGGGAATCCCGTTTCCCGGCGACTTCCTGGTGGGCTACGCTCCCGGGACTGTTCCCCAGATCATGAAGCCGGGCCAAGCCAAGCTGATCAAGGCCGGTTCGGATATTGTGCTGCAAATGCACTACACGGCCAACGGCACGGCGGGCACCGACATTTCGCGGCTCGGGTTGGTATTTTGCAAAACTCCTCCACGCGAGCGCGTGGTGACGATCAACAGTGCCAACGTGACTTTTACCATTCCTCCCGGGGCGCCGGATACAGAAGTGGATTCCAAAATGACCATCCAGCGGGATGCAACATTGGAGGGTTTCCTGCCGCACATGCATTTCCGCGGCAAGAGCTTCGAGTATCGCGCGACGTACCCGAACGGCACGAAAGAAGTCTTGCTCCGCGTGCCGCATTATGACTTCAACTGGCAGCTTACTTACGATCTAGCGCGGGAGAAGAAACTGCCGAAGGGAACCGTGATTGAGTGCGAGGCGCACTTCGACAATTCGCCGAACAATCGATTTAATCCGAATCCAACCAAAGAAGTGCATTACGGCGAGCAAACCTGGGAAGAGATGATGATCGGGTTTTTCGACGTGGCGGTTCCCATGAACACCACGGCGCACGATCTGATGTTCGCCCCGAAGCACCGGCGGGAGCAGGCGCGAAACTAAGCAGGCGTATGTTACATTGGCCAAGTATGCGGATTTTGGCCGTTCTTGTAGTCGCGATCTTTTCGATCCTCAGCGTGGGATGCACCTCGGATGGGGTGATGTTGCAGCCGGCAACGCAAGGCGAGTGGTCGAACTTTCATAGCGCTCAGAACAAGGTCAGCAAAGACGCGCGGGAGGAAGCCGCGAAGCCGCCTGCCGAAAAATAGGTCCACGCGTGATGTAATTTCAGCTGAACTCCGTCAAACGTCAGGAGGGCCTAGGCCACATGACGAGTCAAAGATTGCTCAGTTTCTCCCTGGCGTGCGCCACGTTGGTTGGCGGCGGGTTACTAGCGCAGGACAATCCAACGCCAGGAAATACGGACCTTACCGGAATACCCGCGCCGCGCGGCATCTACTATCGCGCCGCCGGCGGATGGGTGTCGCTTTCGCATACGGTTCTGATGCCCTTGTGGGATGAGAGGGCGGCGGCTCTAGAAATCCTCAATGTGGGGTCGGACCATACGATCACACAGCTGCCTGGCCGTCATGCCGGGATTCAGATCGCGAGCGATGTCCGGCCGACGTTTTACTTGCATGGCATCACTCCGGCCGACCTTTACCTGGTTCGCGCCGTCTCGAAAGCAGATTACCGCGAACTGCGGATGATCGCCAGCAGACATTTTTGGGAGTGGGCACATTTCCGAGACAAAGACGTGACGGACTTCGGCATAGAAGCGGTGAACGGCGATATTGTGGCGATCAAACCGGTCGCCGATCTGAAGCCAGGCGAATATACGCTCGCCTCGGTCATGGGACGTGACTATCTGTGGCTACGGCTGGGATTTGATTTTGGGATCCTCGGCGGCCGGGCGGGACAGTAAGCTGGGGACTCAGGTTGCCGCGAGAAATAAGGGCGCCGCACGCTGGATTAGGGACCGGACGTACACTTAACGTAGAGGTTGATTTGGGCTACGTTACGGGAGAAGCGGCGTGCTGACTGATAACGATAAGAGCTGGATCGCGGAACAACTCGCGGCCAGCGAACGACGAACGGCTGATCGCATTGAAGTCACGGAAACGCGACTGCTGACCGAGTTTCACAGGTGGGCGCAGACTTATGAGATTCGAGTTCGCGCAACATCGCGCACGGTTGCCGATTTCGACGAACGGCTGGGACTTATCGAGGAGCGTGTCTCGAGCCTCGAGCGAAAAAGAGGTCAGGAGTGATCCGCCGACATTAGCTATCGGAGTAGGATCAATACTTGGGTACGCTGGGGTCGACTTTATCGCTCCAGGCTAGAATTCCGCCCTTCATATTGCGGACCTTCTTGAATCCGGCCTGCTTCAGGAAATCGACCGCCTTGGCGCTGCGCATTCCGCTTTTGCAATGCGCGATGATTTCGTCGGCTGAGTTCAGCTCGTTGACGCGCTTCGGCAGATCGCCCAGCGGGATCAGCTTGGCTTGCGGGATATTGCAGATCTGGTATTCGTGCGGCTCGCGCACATCGATCAAAACGAAGCGGTCGCCGCGATCGATTTTCGCCTTCACTTCCGCGGGCTCGATATCGCCTTCCATCGGCGCCTCCTGATGCGGCTGATTGGGGATGCCGCAAAATTCCTGGTAATCGATCAGCTTGGTGATGGTCGGATGATCGCCGCAGACCGGGCATTCAGGATTGCGGCGCAGCTTCAATTCGCGGAACCGCATCGCCAGCGCGTCGTATAAAACCAGCCGGCCGATCAACGGCTCGCCGATCCCCAGAATCAACTTCACGGTCTCGGTGGCCTGAATCAGCCCAACGGTTCCGGGCAAAATACCAAGCACGCCTCCTTCGGCGCAGCTTGGAACCAGTCCGGGAGGTGGCGGCTCGGGATACAGGCATCGATAGCAGGGGCCGCCGGGATACGCGAAAATCGTGGCTTGGCCTTCGAAGCGGAAGATGGAGCCGTAGACATTTGGCTTCTTCAACAGCACGCAGGCGTCGTTCACCAGATAGCGCGTCGGGAAGTTGTCCGTTCCGTCAACCACGATGTCGTAGTCCTTCAAAATGTCGAGTGCGTTCTCGCTCGATAGCGCGACTTCGTGGCGATCGATCTCGACATAGGGATTGATATCGAGCATCGTTTCGGCGGCGGAGTCCAGCTTCTTCTTGCCGACGTCCTTGGTCCCGTGGATCACCTGACGCTGCAGATTTGTGAAATCGACCACGTCGAAATCCACCAGGCCGATGCGGCCGATGCCCGCGGCTGCGAGATACATGCCGAGCGGCGCGCCCAATCCGCCGGTGCCGATTAAGGCGACCTTCGCGCTCTTCAGCTTCAACTGCCCATCCATGCCGACCTCGGGCATGATCAGGTGGCGGCTGTAGCGAAGGATTTCATCTTTGGATAGCGCAGGCGGCGCCGGGGGAGCCGCAACTCCAGCCGATCCCCCAGCGATGCTCGGCACAATCGACACCGTGTCGCCGTCGTTCAGCGGCGTCGCTTCCTTGTTCAAGTAGCGGATGTCTTCGTCGTTCACATACACATTGACGAAGCTACGCAGCTTGCCTTCGTCGTTGTACAAATGCCGGCGCAGGTCCGCATACTCGCTGGTGAGCGACTTCAGCACTTCTCCGACGGTGGAGCCGGTAAGTTGCACCGAGTCCTTCTTGTCCGCATATTGGCGAAGCGGAGTGGGAATCAGAATCTTAGCCATAAATCAGTTCTTCCTTGGGAGCCACCGTCTGGTCGAAATCCGGGCGGTAGCTATTGGCGTGATCGAAACGCCCTTTCTTTATCGATAGTACGACGTATGAGAACCAGGGGCAGGAATGCTCCAGGTCGCGCTTGGAAAAATAGGCGTCGCAATCCGGATGCGAGTGAAACACTCCGAGCACATCCAAGCCTTTTTCGCGCGACTCGCGATCCACGCGATGCAGGTCCTTGGGATCGATCACGAAAAAATCTTCCTGCGGGCCGGTGTAGGAATTCGGCAAGGGCACGGCCTCTTCGACCCTGCCGTCCGAGCCGATCATCAAGCCGCAGCCTTCTTTTGGAAAAGTACCCTCAACGTGGGACACCATGGTATCCCAGGCCGACTTATTAATTCGAATCATCGCTCGGTTTTTTCGGTCCAGAAGGATTCACTCAGATATTTGTAAGCGCCGTCGCACAGAACCGTGACGATTACGCCCGGCTCTCCGGCTTCCGCCAACCTCCGCGCTATTTTCGTTGCCGCCACCAGGTTCGCTCCCGACGAGATGCCGGCCAACACCGCTTCTTCTCGCGCCAGCCGGCGGCACATCGCGTAGGCGTCTTCGGTTTCAATCCAGATGTTTTCGTCGGCGAGAGTGGGGTCGTAGATACCGGGCACAATCGCGGTCGGCATATGCTTTAAGCCTTCCAAGCCATGAAATCCGGAGGACGGCTGGGCTGAAATGCATTTCACGCCCGGTACCTCTTCGCGCAATCGGCGCGTGTTGCCCATGAACGTTCCGCTGGTTCCCATGGACGCCACGAAATGCGTGATGCGGCCTTCGGTTTGTGCCAGGATTTCGAGCGCGGTTCCGTTGTAGTGGGCTTTCCAGTTGGCGGGATTGTTGTATTGATCGGGATAGAAGTAGCGATTGGGATCCTGTTTGTAAATCTCCTGGCACAGCCGGATCGCGCCGTCCGACCCTTCGCCCGGATCGCTGAACACCATTTCGGCGCCGTACGCCTGCATCACGTGCTTGCGTTCCATGGAGGCGTTTTTCGGCAGGCAGAGCTTCACCTTGTAGCCCAGATACGCGCCGATCATGGCATAGGCGATCCCGGTATTGCCGCTGGTGGCGTCCAGGATGATTTTGTCGTGCGTGAGCTTGCCGCTGCGCTCACCGTCGCGAACCATGTTTAACCCAGCCCGATCCTTCACCGAGCCGCCGGGATTGAAGAACTCCGCCTTACCCAGGATTTCGACGCCCGGGTACTCGCGGGAAATCCGTTCCAGGCGGATTAGTGGGGTGTGCCCAATGAGCTCCAGGAGGTCGCGAGCGACGAGGCGGGAGTCGGAGGTGGCGATACTGGCGACAGAGATGGGCATCTTGCTGAACTTATTGATTTTAACAGGCCACTAGCGTTGGATGCTGGACGCGGCGTTTGGTCGCGTGTTTTTGGTGATGGGGCGCTTCGGCAAGCGGAGCGGCGGCGGTCTTCGTGTGGACTTGCAAGGCGCCACCTTTTGTTGAAATCATAATACGGAACTACGAAGGGAGGCCTGCCGTGAAAAAGCTGTCAGTATCTTTGGTTTGGGGGGCGATTGCCGGATGCTGTCTACTCACGGCTCAAACACCGAGCGCCAGCACGGTGGTTAAACTGGATCCAGCGCTGGACGAGATCATCGCGCTCGATGCCAAGGCGGAGCTGCTGAAAGGCGATTATTTCGGGTTCACGGAGGGGCCGGTCTGGGTACAGGAGGGTGCCACCGGGTACCTGTTGTTCAGCGACGTGGCGGCGAATGCCATTTACAAGTGGGCACCCGACGGGCAACTCTCCGTGTTCCTGGCTAAGGCTGGGTTTACGGGAACGGACATGTCACGGGCTGGTGGACAAAGCTTTAATGGGCGCTTGTACTTGATCGTCGCTGGGCCAGTTGGAATCACCCTGGACAATCAGCATCGTGTCGTGTTTACAGCGCACGGAGATCGGGCCATTGTGCGGCTGGAAAAGGATGGCACCCGCACGGTGCTTGCCGACCACTATGAGGGCAAACGTCTGAACAGCCCCAACGATGTGGTGGGCAAGTCCGATGGAGCGGTGTACTTCACCGATCCGCCCGGCGGCCTGCGAGAAGGCGCTAAGAGCCCTGAGAAAGAACTACCGTACCAAGGCGTGTTTCTCTGGAAAGACGGTAAGCTGCAGTTGCTAGACCGGTCCTTCACGTTTCCGAACGGGATAGCCTTATCGCCCGACGAGAAGTATCTGTACGTCAACGGCGACCGCAAAATCATGCGCTATGTGATCCAGCCCGACGACACCGTCGCAAACGGCGAGCTGTTCGTGGATATGACTAAAGATCCTCTTCCCGGTGGCACGGACGGCATGAAGGTCGATCAGAAGGGAAACGTCTACTGCACGGGCGCCGGTGGCGTGTGGATCATTTCACCGAGCGGCAAGCACCTGGGGACCATTCAACTTCCCATGACCGCCGCCAATTTTGCGTTCGGCGATGCCGACAGCAAGAGCATCTATTTCACCGCTCGCAGCAGTTTGTATCGGATTCGGACCAAGATTCCCGGCGTGCGGCCTTAAGAGCAACAGCGCGCTACTTGTCACCGACCGCCAACAGAGTCTCGAAGCGCGGCGCATCTTCCTCGGTGTGAACCACCGACGTTTCGATGTTCTTGAACCCGGCCTGACGCAGGAAACGTGTGGCCTCGACTTCGGTGAAACCGAGCCACAAGTCGGCGTATAATTCGCGGGCTTCTTCGTAGTTGTGACGCAGCAGGTCAAGCACGACGATCCGGCCGCAGGGCTTCAAGATGCGCCATGCCTCAGCCACGGCGCGCTCCGGATGTTGCGCGTGATGCAGAGCCTGGCTGAAGAACGCCAGATCGACGGTAGCAGCGCGGATCGGCACTTCCTCGAGATCGCCTTTACGATACTCGAGATTCTTGACGCCGTGTTTGCGCGCCAGTTCGCGGCCGTATTCCACCATCTTCTCCGAGTTGTCGACCGCAATCACTTTTTTCGCGCGCCGCGCCAGCAATTGCGAGAACGTGCCTTCGCCGGCGCCGAGGTCGGCGATCACCAGGGGCGGCATTAACGTGAGCAGCGTTTCCGCAAGGCCTTGCCAGGACCGGCCGGGGACATAGTTTCGTCCGAACTTGCCCGCCAGTTCGTCGAAATAAGCGCGCATCTTGTCTTGTCTGCGACGAAGTGCTAGTCGGAGAGCTTCTGAGTCCTGCTCGGCTTCCGGTATTTCGGCAGCCGCCTGCCGGAGAAGACCCAACATTTGCGAAAAGCCGTTGGATTGAGCGCCGTGCTTCAGCCGGTACAGGATGCTCTTTCCGTTGCGCCGGTCCTCCACCAGTCCGGCCTGTTTGAGCTGGGCGAGATACGTCGAAATGCGGCTCTGACCCATGCCCAGGATCTCCTGCAATTCGGCGACGGAAAGCTCTTCGCGCTCCACCAGCAACAGGATGCGGAGGCGGCTGGGATCGGCCAGCAGGCGCAGGTTTTTGAGCATTGACGGCATCATATTGACGGCAGGGGGCCTCTAGAAGTATCATATCAACGTATCTAGATTCGTAGATATAAACTTTTTTGGGCAAGGAGAGCGAATGAGCACAGCAACCGTGAACAACGTCGCCACCGAGTACAAAGTGGCGGATATGAGTCTGGCCGAATGGGGCCGCAAAGAAATTTCCATTGCCGAATTTGAGATGCCCGGCTTGATGTCGATCCGGAAAAAGTACGCCCCTGGCAAACCGTTAAAGGGCGTCCGCGTCACCGGCTCGCTGCACATGACCATCCAGACCGCGGTGCTCATCGAGACCCTGGTCGACCTGGGCGCCAGCGTCCGCTGGGCGAGCTGCAACATTTTCTCAACGCAGGATCATGCCGCGGCCGCCATCGCCGCCGCTGGAGTGCCGGTGTTTGCCTGGAAGGGCGAAACGCTCGAAGAATATTGGGAGTGTACCGACAAGGCCATCAGCCATCCCGATGGCAAGGGTCCCGAGCTGGTTGTCGACGACGGTGGCGACGTCACGCTGCTGATCCACAGAGGCCACGAACTGGAGTTGGGCAGCGATTGGGTGAACTCGCCATCGTCCAGTCACGAAGAGATCGTGATCAAGAACCTGCTGAAGCGCATCAACAAGGAGCATCCCCGGCGCTGGCGCGATGTCGTGAACGATTGGCGCGGAGTGTCTGAAGAGACCACCACGGGCGTGCATCGGCTCTACAAGATGCAGGAACAGGGCAAGCTGCTGGTTCCCGCCATCAACGTGAATGACTCGGTGACCAAGTCGAAGTTCGACAATCTGTACGGCTGCCGCGAGTCGCTGGCCGACGGCATCAAGCGCGCGACCGACGTGATGGTGGCCGGTAAAGTTTGCGTCATCTGCGGCTACGGCGATGTGGGCAAGGGCTCGGCGCATTCGCTGCGCGGGATGGGCGCGCGCGTGATCGTAACCGAGATCGATCCGATCAATGCGCTGCAGGCTGCGATGGAAGGTTTTGAAGTGACCACGGTGGAAGAGACGCTGGGCCGCGGCGACATCTACGTCACCTGCACCGGCAACCTGGAGATCGTCACGCTGGAACACATGAAGCACATGAAGGACCAGGCGATTGTATGCAACATCGGCCACTTCGATAACGAGATCCAAGTGGACGCGTTGAACGCCGCGCCGGGTGTGAAGAAGCTCAACATCAAGCCGCAGGTGGACATGTACACCTTCTCCGATGGCCACAGCATTTTCATGCTGGCCGAAGGGCGTTTGGTGAACCTGGGATGCGCGACCGGCCATCCGAGCTTCGTGATGAGCAACAGCTTTTCGAACCAGACGCTGGCGCAGCTCGACCTGTGGAAGAACAAGGACACCTACAAAGTGGGCGTCTATACGCTGCCGAAGAAGTTGGATGAGGAAGTGGCGCGGCTGCATCTGGAAAAGATCGGCGTGAAGCTGACCACGCTGACCAAGCAGCAGGCGGAGTACCTGGGGGTGGCGGTGGAGGGTCCGTACAAGCCGGATCACTATCGGTACTGAGTCGTTTCAGTTGGAAAAATGGAGCCGGTCTCATCACGGGGCCGGCTTTTTTGGCGATATAGAAATCCGCCGCAGGCGCTATGCGCCCGATTATTTACGCCGAGTTCCGTCGCGAAAGAGGGCCGAGCGCCGGAAATACGAGGAAGAACTATGAAGAGTACCGAAGGCAACGACATGCCCGCCGAGATTAACTTCAGCAAAGGGGTTCGCGGACTCCATCACATCCCTCACGGGGACAAAGTACTGATGCCCGTCTCCATCGAAAGGGGCGTGTGGGAGTACTTTTCCGGGAAAGCCGAGCAGCGCGGTGTCGATCTGTCCGAACTCGTGACCGAGGTATTAAAGCGCGACATCCAGATCAACGAGGCATTGAAGTAAAGCGGAATTGGCTTTTCGGCGATCACGGTCGTCCGAGGATCTCCGAGGTTAGAGCTGGTAACATCATAAACTGTTAGATGTATGGACAAGACCGTTCGCAAGTACACCAGTTTCGATGAAACCAAGGCCGACGAATATCGCTACTGGCAAAGTCGGCCCGCGCATGAGCGGATGGCTGCGGTTTCCGAAATTACTCAAGAGCTATATGCGATGAAGGGCGAGGCTCCTGATCCGCCCAGACTTGAGAGAACTCTTGTCCGCGTTGAGCGCCGCATCCCAAGCCCATGAGGGCTCCGGCGCTGGCGATGTAAAATAGGCGTAGCGAGGGACCTACCCATGAGTCCGGCCATCGAGAAGATACTCGCGGAGATCAGCACCCTTACTCCTGCTGAGCAGAGAGAGCTCCGGGGGTTGTTGGGCCAAGACCAGACCTCGTCTCCTCGTCCGACTGCTCAGCTTGTCAACGAGATCAAAGGCAAGTACTCATTTGTTGCAACGTCGAGTGAAGCCTTTGCGGCCCGAAAACAAGAGGAAATTGAAATCGAAGACCGGCACAACGGCAACAGACGGTGATTTGCGTCCTCGACGCGAGCGCGATTATCGCGTACCTGCGAGGAGAGGCTGGGGCGGATAAGGTAGCCGAGATTCTCATACATCCGGCCCACGAATGCCTCGCTCACGCGTTGAATCTGTGCGAGGTTTATTACGATTTCTATCGCGCGAACGGCGAGACGGCGGCTCGGGATGCAATGCGCGACATACTCGCCCTG
>Ga0209415_10003617_pt1 | contig 28741 bp, 20 predicted proteins | sample PeaSoiSIISIP2007_FD_187696 | JGI IMG/M metagenome (GOLD analysis project Ga0209415, IMG submission 187696) | Peat soil microbial communities from Weissenstadt, Germany - SII-SIP-2007 (SPAdes) (version 2) | ecosystem: Environmental > Terrestrial > Soil > Wetlands > Peat | place: Germany...
CCGGAAGGCATCTTTTGGCGCGATGCCCCTCCACCTCCACCTTGGGAACCGTCCGGAGCTCCTGGCCGACGCCTTGGCCAGGACGCTGGGGCGTACCTGGACGGATCCGTTCGATCCCCCCCAGATCGTGGTCCCCTCCCCCTCGGTGGGCAAGTGGTTCAAGCTCCACCTGGCAGCCCGGGGTCGAACGGTCCTGAACCTGCCCACCTCGACCCTGGAATCCTTCCTCTGGAAGACCCTCGATCCCGGCCCCGACGACCGCATCCTGCGCGTGGAGGCCTTGCAGCACGCCGTCGCCCGTCTGCTCGAACCGGAACTCCTCGCCCTGCCGGAATACGCCATGTTGAGACGGTTTCTGACGGATGGTGGCGAGGGAATCGATCCCGGACGCCGGGTGCAGCTCTCCCGAGAGGTGGCGAGGCTCTTCCTGGAATACGAGTACAACCGGCCCAGCGTCCTCGCCGACGGAAAATGGGCGATCGAGGGAATCGACCGCACCTGGCCCGATCGACCGTTCTTCGCGCTTCGCGGCCCGGAATCGGATGCGGAACGGTGGCAACGGCACCTGCACGGACTGGTCTTCGCCCCCGAAGGTCCCCTCTCGGGCTCGGGGTTCCTGGGGTTGCCGCGTCTGCACCGCCTGCGCCGCGAACAGGGCCGGGACCTGTCGGGTCCCGACGTCCACCTGCTGTTCGTGGACAAGTCCAGCCACTTCCACCGGAACATGCTGCTGGAGCTGGCGCGCTCGCGAGGTATCCATCTCTATCTGGTGAATCCCTGCATGGAGTTCTGGGAGGACCTGGACACCTCGCGTCGGCGGCCCCGGACCAAGGTCTCGCGTATTCCCCTCCGACGGCTGGAAAGCCTGGAGTTCCGAGCCGAATCGCTCCCCTCGGACCTGTACTCGGGGAAGGACCCGGCGTTGCTCCGCGAGTGGGGAAAGACCTCGCGGGAAAACATCGCCCTCTGGTGCCAGGCGGTGGATCACGATTTCCAGGACCATGTGCGCGATCCGATGGAAGCTGGGGTCACCTTGCTTTCCACGGTCCAATCGGCCCTGCTCCGGCGTCTTCCAGGTCCGCTGCACCCGGGCTGGGGGAGCGATGGCTCGGCGGGGGAGCCTTGCGCGGACGACGGAAGCCTTCGGATCCTTTCCTGCCCCGAGTCGTTGCGCGAGATGGAGGCGGCCCGCGACGCTGTCTACCAGTGGCTTTCGGAGGATCCCGAGCGAAGACCGTCCGACGCGGTGGTGTACCTGCCCGACACCCGAACGCACGCCGCCGCCCTCGAGGCGGTCTTCGACTGCAGGCCCCGAAACGACCCGGGAAGGATCGGAATTTCGGTGCTGGGCACCATGGCGTCGAACTGCCTCTGGGCCCGCGGGGCCAAGGCCCTCCTTTCCATCGCGACCAACGGTTTGGACCGCTCGGTCGTCCTCTCGCTTTCGGAGAATCCGCTGGTGCGCGCCAGGCGGAATCTTTCCGAATTGGATGTCCTGCCCTGGGCGCACTGGATGGAAGGAACGGGATCACTCGCGGGGTGGGATGCGAAAGACAGGCGTCTTCGCGGCGCCGCCGAAGGTGCCGCCGTGGAAGCGCACACCTTGCGGGCCGGCCTCGAACGGCTGGCCCTGGGTTCGCTGGCCACGGACGCCGTGGACACCGGAAGTCCGCCGGGCTGGGGCGATGGCGGACTTCCGCCGTGGCGGGATCGGGAAAGCACGGATTCCCAGGCGCTGGAACCGTTCCTTTCGTTCCTCGAGGACCTCCACCGCGACACCCGCGAGCTTTCGCTTGCCGGCCCTCGGGACCTGCACCGGATGGGATGCGCCTTCGCCGATCTGTGCGACGCCTGGCTGGACACGTCTTCGGACCCCCAGGAGGATTCCCTGCGGCGCGCGTTCATGGAATCCTTGGACAACTTCCGTCTACGCGGACCGGGACCGGTGGACCTGCCGGAGCTTTCCGAGAGCCTGCGCGGGATCCTCGAATCCGAGCTTCCCGGATCCTCCAAGGCCTGGAGCGGAACGCTCACGATCGCGCCCCTGCGGGCCTCGCACATCCTGCCCCACGGGCTGGTCGTGATCGCCGGTCTGGATGCCGAGTCCTTTCCCGGCGAAGCGCGTTCCGGCTCCCTGGACCTGCTGTCCAGCCACCGGATCCTGGGCGACGCCGACGCGGTGGCCGAGAATCGACACGCCTTCCTGCTGGCCCTCCTTTCGGCGCGCGACCGCCTGGTGCTTTCCTGGCGCGCCCGCGACCTGCAGAAGGACTCCCTCCGATCTCCCTCCCCGGTCCTGCTGGAACTGGAGTCCGCACTGGCCGATGGATTCCTGGGGGCCACCGCGACATCCACCCCGCTGCGACGCGCCGTACCCTTGCTCGCCCGTTCGGGTGGAGCCCTTCCCGGCGACCCGGCGGTCTGGAGCGTGCCTTCCTGGGATCCGGAGGACTTGCCGAAACCCGCCGCCGGTCCCGCCGCGTCGCCCGGAACCGCCCTTTCGCCACTTCGCTACGCCCAGCTGCGTTCCTTCCTGAAGAACCCCTACCTCCTCGCGGCGAGACCAGGTTGGCGCTTCGACGAATCCGATCGGGAGGAGGTCGAAAGGCCTCTGGAATCGGACGGACTGGAGAAGCTGGCCAGGTGGAGATCGTTGACGGAATATGTTCTGTCCGCACCGGATTTCCGTCCGGATCCGGCCCAAGCGGTTCGCAGGATCCTCACCGGGCGCTCCTGGAACTCCGGCAGTCCGGAAGGGGAATTCCTGGACCGGGAGGCCGCCGATCTGCGGACTTGGGTGGTGGAGATTTCGCGGGGTTTGGAGAGCACCCTCGGCGATGGGGGGAGATTCCTGCGGGATCGCCCCTTGGGATTTCTGGAAGGGACCCGTCGATGGAGTTGGGAATCGGAGGTCGGCGCCCCCATCACCCTTCTGGACCTGGTCCCGTTCGCCGGCGCGAAGGTGCGGCCGGACGCCAAGGCCGAACTTTACCTGGCCGGGGCGGCCATGCGGGCGGGTGGCAGCACATCGGAGATCCGCCTGGTGTGGGTGGAGCGCGGCGGCGAAGGCCGCGTCCTGGAAGAACCGCTTCCCGACGGCGCCGACGCCGAATGGATCCGGGATCTGGTTCTCGACGCGCGGGATCCCGACCGCGTCGAGTTCCTTCCCATCCGCGAGGCGCTCGCCAAGGGCGCCACGCGCGAGCTTCTGGAAGAAGCCCTGGAATCCTCCAACCGGCATGTGGATTTCCTCGAAAGACTTCTGGAGCCGCGTCTTCCGGACCTGTCTCCCGAGGCCTTCGATGCCCTGATGGCACGCAGATTCCGTCCCTGGAGGGAAAACGTCGATGCCTGATCCCATCGACCTCTCCCGGGCCGAGGTGGATCTTTCCCGGCACGGGATCGTGGAAGCCCATGCGGGCACCGGGAAGACCTGGACCATCGTGCGGCGGGTGATCCTGAAGGCCCTGACGCGACCGGACGATCGGCTCCACGTACGGGATCTCCTGGTGGTCACCTACACGGACAAGGCGGCCGGCGAGCTGCGGTCCAGGTTGCGCGAAGGGCTCGAGGAAGAGCTGGGGCGGACCGCCGACACGTCGCTTCGCGCGCATCTCGAGGATTGCATCCGGAACCTGGGGGAAGCCTGGATCGGAACCATCCACGCCACCGGACTTCGCCTTCTGCGCGCCTATCCGTTCGAATCCTCCCTTCCCTTCCACGTCGAACTGGTGGACGACGGCGATGGCCTCGACGGCGCCCTCTTTCCGGTGCTGGAAAGCGCGGACGGTCCTTGGTGGACTCGCCCACGGGAGTCCAGGGAACGGCTGGGAGGGCATGGGATGGAATCCCTGCGCAGCGAGGCGGCCGCCCTCGCCCGCTCCCTGTTGGATCCGTCCGCATTCCACGACCTGCCCGACCCGTCCGAGTGCGCGAGCCAGGCCCGGTCGATCGCCGAGCGCATGGCGGAGCCGGGTGCGGAACTGGTCCGACGCATCCAATCGCGGCTTCTCCCTCGATTGCGCGGGATCCCACCGGTGCCCCGGGGACGCAAGATTCCCGGACTGGTCCGGCACTGGGAGGCCTTGGACCCCGACACGCCCCCTCTGCGCGCCGGGGACCTCTCTCCCAACAAGGCCGACGATCCCGGTTTCGACCTCCGCAAGCCCGAGGAGGCCGAGGCGGACGGAATCTGGCAGTCCGCCCTGTCCCATTTCCAGGAGCTTCTCGGCGAGCTGGCGCCTCTGCACGCCCACTGGGTGCGCATGCGGGATCTGGCGCCGGAGGTCCGCGAACGGGCGACGTTCGTCGAGGAGTGGGCGAAGGCGTCGCTGGCGCGATGGACGGAGCGGAAACGCGCGGAGGCGCTGATTTCCTACGCCGACATCCTCGCGCGGCTCGCCGAAGCCCTGGAGGACCCTCGATTCCTCGCCGCGGTCCGCGGTCGGATCCGCATCGGGATCGTGGACGAGTTCCAGGACACCGGCCGCGCTTCCTGGAAGATCTTCCATCGCTGGTTCCTACCCCGACCCGGAGCCGCCACAGACGGGGTGCTGTTCCTGGTGGGCGATCCGAAGCAGTCCGTCTATTCCTTCCAGGGAGCCGACATCGCCACCTATCGGGAGGCCTGCTCGGAATTGGAGGGTGCCGGCGCCCGGCGGTACGTGCTTCGGGAAAATTTCCGGTCGCGACCCGAGGTCGTGGAAGGCGTCAACGAAATCCTCCTGGCCGCGCCATCCTGGTTCGGATCCGGCATCGACTACGGAACCGAGCAAAGCTCACGCGCCGTGGAGCGCGAACCCGTCGAAGACCCGGATTTTCAGCCGCACCCGTCCGTTCGGGTCGCCCAGGTCGCCGGAAATGCGTCTGCTGCGCGGACATCATGGGCGACCCAGGTGGCTCGGGCCATCCTCTCCTGGAATGGCAGACTCGTCCGGATTCCCAGCGGCGATTCCTGGAGCGATCCCAGGCCGCTCTGCTGGGCCGATTTCGCCGTGCTGGTCCAGGGACGCAGACACGTCGCGGCCTTCGCCCAGACCTTTCGCGAGGCGGGGATCCCCTGGGCGCTCTACAAGCAGGAAGGGGTCTTCTCCTCCCGATCCGCCCACGAATGGAGGGTGGTTCTGGACGCCCTGGGAGAAGGACCTGTGGCCCAGGAGGCTCGGCGTCTGTCGGCCTTCACGCGCCTGTTCGGGGTGCCCGTCGGCTCCCCGCCTTCCCCCGAGGGGGAACCCATGGCGGAGATTTGGCTGGACTGGCGCCTGCTCGCCGCTTCGGGGCGCTGGTCGGAACTTCTCCGCGCGATCTCCAATTCGGGATGGACTGCAAGGATCCTGTCAGGCGAGGACGCCGACCGCGAATGGATGGACCACCGCCAGGTCCGGCGATGGATCCTGGAATCCCTGCTGTCCGGTGAAACTCCCGCCCAGGTCGCGAGGCATCTGGGAAGGCTCTCGCGAGGCGAGGATGTCGAGTCTCGCGAAGTCAATCTCCTGCAGCGCGCCACCGAGCGGGAGCGCGTTCAGATCCTGACCATGCACGCCGCCAAGGGACTGGAATTTCCGGTGGTCTTCCTGGGGCCGGGAGCCTCCGATCGGAGCGGAAGGAATCGTCCGGCCTGGTCGTGGATCTCTCCTCGCGGCGTCCATGTCGGGTCGGCGACCCTCCCGGCACATCCGCAGGTGGAAATCCAACGGGTGGAGGAGGATCGGCGGCTCCTCTACGTGGCCTTGACCCGTGCCAAGATCCTGTGCGGACTTCCCGTGTTCCGAGATCGTCAGGGGTCTCCCGCGGACCTCCTGTCCAAGGCCTTGATCGAACGATTTCCGGAGGGAATCCGCGGCAACCATTCGGGTGACTGGGAACCCTTCGGACAACCGGCCCCTCGGAGATCCGAGGGAGATGCCACCGGCCCCGGCCCGAGCGCCGTGGTCTCGGATTCCGATCTGCTGGCTCTCGGGCTTCGGCAGCGCACGGTGCGCCAGGCTTCCTTCACCGCCCTGGTTCGGGGATCCGGGGGAACCACTCTTGAAGGCCGTATTGGACGTTCGGAAGAGTCCGCACCCCAGGATGAATCCGAGGTGGACGATACCTGGCTGCCCCGTGGCGCGAAGACCGGCGATGCCCTCCACGAGATCCTGGAGCTCCTCCTGTCTCCCCAGGCGGATCTTTCCTGGGTCCTCGACGGCACACCCGTTCCGGCACGGGTGGAGACCTCCACCAGGGATCTGCTCCGTCACCACGGCCTCGGCAGGGTTCCGGTCGGACCCGTCCTGGACCTGTTGCGACGCGTCTTGTCCTTCCCGCTTGCCCTCCCCGACGGCTCCGGACCCGTGCGCCTCGCCGAGATCCCCGCAGAGGACCGTCGTTGCGAGGTGGAGTTCCACCGCGCGGTGGACGGCAGGGGGTTGCCCGTGATGCCCTCTTCACCCCTCGCTTCGTGGGTGGTGGGACACATCGACCTCCTGTTTCGGCGCCTTGGTGCGTGGTACGTGGTGGATTGGAAATCCAACGCGTTGCCTTCCTGGTCGGCGGCGGCGGTGGAGGAATCCGTCCGTTCCCACGCCTACGACCTGCAGGCGCGGATCTACGCGCATGCGGTGCGCGACGCCTTGCCCGGCGAACGGTTCGGGGGATGCCTCTGGATCTACCTCAGGGGTTTCGCCAGATCCGGGGCGTCGGCATTCTGGTCGAACCCGGCGGATTCCTCCGAGGATTTCCTGGTCGAGCGCGCGTTGGCGGAATGGCTCGCCCCCCCGCCGGGGCTGCGGACATGAACGCCGCGGAGCGTTTCGATTCGGCATGGGGCCGAGATCCGGTCGGGGCAGGGCTCCGCCCGCTGGCGCTCCGCTTGTGGGGCTCCGGGCGATTGGGCCTGTTGGAGATCCGGCAGGCGACGCTGTTCGGCGAAACGCCCCAGGCGCGGCTTCTCCTCCTTCTCCTTCTCGCTTCCAACCGATCCGGCGCTCCCCGGGCGACCTCCTCCGGATTGAGACAACTTTTGTCCAAGTCGCGGGAGATGCCCTGGATGTCTTCCTCCAACCCCACTGAACGCGACGACGATGCGGAAGAAGCCGCCCTGCCCGGTCATCTCGCCCTCTGGGACGCCCTGGTTTCCCTCGCTCGCCGCGACCCCGCGGAAGTCGCGCCTTGGTGCAAGCGACCCGGCGAGCCCGGAAGCCTGGTGGAGTTCGACGGGGTTCCCGACCCGGAATGGGCGTTCCAGCGCTCCAGCCATGCCGAGACCGTTCTCGTGGACGCGGTTCTTTCCCGTCTGCGGCTTCCGTTCCGGGAGGTTTCTCCTGCCCGGGCGCATGGAATTCTCGGGCAGATCTTGTCCAAAAGCCCCAACCTTCCACATCGTTTGCAGGCGCGGGCGGTGGCGCTTTCCCTCCGTTCGCCGCTTCTGGTGGTCTCCGGGGGGCCGGGAACGGGAAAGACCGCCGTGGTCGCGCAGATCCTGCGCGCGCTTCGTCGGCTTCTGGGTCTGGCCCCGAGTTCCGTCGCGCTCGCCGCACCCACCGGACGCGCCCAGGCGAGACTGTCCGAAAGCCTGCGCCAGGCCTTGTCACCGCTGGAGGGCGATCTCGATCCGGAGAACGTCCTCGACTTCGCCCTGGTCGAATCTCCCGCCGGCACCCTGCACTCGTTGCTGGGGGCACGTGGCGACGGCACCTTCCGGCACGGACCCGAATCCCCGCTTCCGCAACGGCTGGTGATCTTGGACGAAGCGTCGATGGTCGACCTGCACCTGTTTTCCGTCCTGGTTTCGGCCCTCACCCCGGACACCACCCTGGTTCTCCTGGGCGACCGCGACCAGTTGCCCTCGGTGGATACCGGTGCCGTCCTTTCCGACCTGGTCGGAAACCGTTCGGGGGACTTCGTGAGTCCGGAAACGGCCGACTGGCTCGAACAGGCGATGGCAGGCATCCCCGTCCTCGAACCCATGCCGCCGAATCCCGTGTCCCACCCTCTCTCCGATCGATTGGTCGTGCTGGAACGGAGTTTTCGCAGCGTGCCGGAAATCGCCCACGCCGGTCGCAGGGTCCTGGCCTCCGACGCGTCGTGGAGCGCGGATCTGCCTCGAGTCCGCCTGTCGGACCTTGATCCTCCCGCGGTTTCCTGGCTGGCGGACGATGTGGAACGGGAAATGGATTCCTGGACATCGCCTCTCGTCGAGGGATTCCATCGTTGGAAAGCGCTCGGATTCGATGGTTCGGGTCTTCGCTCCCTGCTGGAGCGCCGAAGGATCCTCTGCTCGCTCCACGGTGGCCCGATGGGCCGATTGGCCTTGAACGAGCGGGTGGATTCTTCGCTGCGACGGCGTTTGGCGTCCAACCTGGGCGGCCACTACTCCGGTCGGCAGGTGATCCTGGGCCGCAACCACCCGGAACTCGATCTGCGCAACGGAGACCTGGGCGTGGTCGCCGCGCGCGACGGTCGTCTCCACGCTGCTTTCGCCGTTGGATCCGGGATCCGGTGGGTGGACATCGCCTTGATTTCCGAACTCGAGCCTGGATGGGCGCTCACCGTCCACAAGGCGCAAGGTTCCGAGTTCGACGAAATTCTCTTCGTCCTGCCCGAAGTCGACACCCCGCTTTTGGACCGTCCCATCGTCTACACCGCGATCACCCGAGCCCGTCGCATCGTCCGGCTGCAGGGCGACCCGACCCTTCTCGATCGAGCTCTGGCCCGGGTCCCCGATCGCCCCTCACGGCTGCGTCGGGTCCTGGGTCTTTAGGTCCTTCTCCAGGAAGAGGGCCTTCCCCGCCGCTGGGTCCAGCTCGTAGCCGACGAATCCGAAGCGGGCGTAGACCTGCCTTGCCCGTCCGTTGTTCTCCAGGACCTCCAGGGTGATCTTGCAGCAACCCCGGTCCCTGGCCTCCGTTTGCAGGGCGTCCAGCAGGGCCAGGGCCACCCCTCGTCGTCGGAACGCGGGCCCCACGACGAAATCGTGGAGATTCAGGAGCGGTCGGGCGCGGAAGGTGGAATAGCCCTCGAAGGCGATCGCGAGCCCTGCGGCCATCGCGCCGATCCGGGCCAGCAGCACCACGGCTCCCGGTCGCGCGGAAAGATCGCCGGGAAGACGGGATTTGACGTCGTCGGGAAGAGGCTTTCCGCCGCCCATGAGGTCCTGGGCGTACTCGTCCAGGAGGGTCAGGACATCCCGGGCGTCGATGCGATCCGCGAGGTCGGCGCGCCGGATCAGAGGTGCGTCGCCACCCATCTTCCGCCTTCGCCTACCGGCCCCAGTTGGAAAGCGATGCGCCCACCAGGGACACCTGGGCGATCTCCAATTTCCCCGAAGAGGACGTCGCGAAGACCATCTGTCGAACATGCCGGGGAGCCGAATTCCAGGCCTGCCCGGGATTGGAAAGCGAGCCGACCGGAATGTCCGTGGTCGCCCACGCGGTGTCCATGGCGAGGTTGGCGGTCCAGGAACGGGTCGTGTCCGCCAATTGTTCCACCAAGGCGAAGGTCCATGTCCCCGAGCCTCGGTACTTGATCCGAACGGACTGCAGTTGGGACAATTCGGGAAGCACACCGTTGGCGGTTCCCAGATCCAATCCCGCATCGGCCCATGCATTGGCGACACCGGAGAGATCCACTGGGATCGAGATCCAACGGATCGTGCCATCGCCCGTCACTGCATCCCAGGCTCCCGCAACGCCGAAGACCTGGTTCGTCGGCCCCGCCGCCTGGATCCACCAGTATCCGTCCCCGAAAAGCCCTTGCAAGTTCCAGACGTTGGTACCGTCGGTGAAATCGTCGAGAAGCAGCGTGCTGGTGTCGTCCGCCAATCCTTGGACGGAGAGGGAATCCAGCCCAAGGTCCACGGTCGCCAGGGAAGCAAACGCCTTCCCCGGCTGGGCGACCAGGTTCCATGTGCCCTGGGGCAGGGAATCGAATTGGAATGCACCCGTGGAGTTGGTGACCGTGGTCCGGTCGCTGCCTCCCAAGCGGATCCGGACCCCGGAGATGGGGCCGGTGAGCAGGCTCCCGGACAACGTGGAAAGCGGCGCCAACGCCAAGGCGACGGGGCCTGCGCTGTCGGTCTGGACTCTCGTGCCCTGTCCTCCGGAAATGGCCTCCACCCAAGCGCCCTCTCCCGCGGGAAGATGGAAGTCGACTTTCCCTCCGGCATCGGTCCAGGCGCTGTCCAATGCCAGGGGTAGGGCCGAATCGACGCGCGAGGTCCAGGATTCCCTGGCCAGAAGGCGCACCTTCACCCCGGGAAGGACCTCCCCCGTGGAGGCGGTCACCGTCACGGTCAATCCGTTGGGGACCTCGATCCCACCGCCGCCCAGGTTGCTCTGCCCGCATCCGCAAAGGATCCCGCAAAGAGCCACCCACACGCATCGACTCATGCCCCGCCTCCCACGGGAAACAACGATAGGTTCAACATGACGACTCGATCGGGATTCCGGTCCTGCCGGGCGAGCGTGAGCGCCTCCTTCCGGAAAAGCGCCAGGCGCTCCTGCAGTTCGCGGAAGGAGGCCTCGCCCAGGCTCAAGGTCAAGTGGGAAATGTCCCTCTGGGCGGGTGCAACCTCCTCCAATGCCCCTTCCGCCAGGGCGATGGCGTGGCGCTGGAATTCCCGGACGGCCACGGACTTCCAGCCCTCTCCGAAGGTGATCACGGAATCCGTGGGCCGCCAACAACCCTTGGCGTCCTTGGCGACCAACCCGATTTCGGAGAGGAGTTCCACCGAATCCTTCGCCTCTCCCGAGGAGATGGCAGGACGCAGCGCGGTGGCCAGCACCTCCCATTCGTCCCGGATCTCCAGGACGCGCAGAAGCTCGTGCACGACGGGGTGGTACCACTGCCTGCAAAGGTCGTACTGGGCGGGTACGAGCTTGCGATCGGCCACGCGCATCGCCGCGACCATGCGGTCCAGGTGCAGCTTGCGTTCCCGATGGGTGGCGGCCTGGGTGAAGCGCACCAGGTGCGCGAAGAACGCGGACTCGCGGGCATCCAGATCCAGAGCCTTCGCGAACAGGGGGATCTTCTCGTCGGGGATGTTCTTGCGCCCCTGGAAGATCAGCGAGACATGCCCTTTCGACTTCAGCCCCACCAGCTTCCCCAAGTGCTCCAGGGTGAAACTCGGACGCCGGGCCTTCATCGCCACCTGGGCATCGCGCAGGAACTTGCGGGCATCGAAGTAGGTGAAGACGACAGGTCGTTCAGGATTCATCCCAGCATCTTACAGCCCGCGAAGGGTCCGGCGGAGGCACTGCCCGCAGATGGAGGAAAACGAATTCCGCCCGGCCCGATCACTTGCGGAGGAGAGCCATCCCGGCCAACAGGGCGAGCGCCGAGCAGAAGAGGGTGGAGCCCAGGTACCCTCCAGCCGCCATCCAGCGTCCCGAGCGGGCGATCCGGTCGGTCTCGAGCATCAGGGACGACAGGGTGGTGAAGCCGCCGCAGATCCCGGTGGCCAGGAACAACCTCCAATGGGGATGGAAATGGGCTGGTCCGCCGAGGAGGGAGGTGAACACGCCGATGAGGAAGGTTCCCGTGACGTTCGCGGTGAAGGTTCCCCACGGAAACGATGCGGCCACCGGAAACAGGATCCAGCCGACCCCGTAGCGGAGAAGCGAGCCCAGTGCGCCTCCGATCGCCACCCATGCCCAGCCAGGAAGAGAACCCATCGGTGCGTTGAAGATAATCGGGGATCGATGCCGCGAACCCGGATTCGTTGGCGTGTTCGGCGGGAACCTCGAATCCCGGCGACGATCCGACCTTCCTTATCGCCGATCAGACCCGGTTCGACCCCACGGTCTGGATCGATCTGGACAAGGCGTCGTACACCCGTTCGAGTTCGAGGTCCCGGATGTTCCAGGGCGGCACCACGTAGAGGGTGTCGCCCAGGGGTCGCACCAGCACGCCGCGTTCCCGGCAGGCGCGTGCGATCCGGCTTCCGCGCGGAGCGAGTTCGTCCCCGCTCGTCGCCAGGTAGCCGTCTCCGGCATCGGGCAACTCGAAGGCCGCGATGGTCCCCAGCACGCGAGCGCCGCGCAGGTCGTGGCGTTCGGCGAGGTCGGTCGACAATCGCCTCTGCAGGCTTTCCAACGTCTTCCACCGCCGCGGAGTCCCGGGTTCGCGCAGGATCCGCAACGAGGCCGTTGCCGCGGCGCACCCCAGGGGACTGCCCGTGAAGGAGTGGCCGTGGAAGAAGGTTCGGCCGCGGTCTTCGGACAGGAACTGTCGGAAGATGGATTCCCGGAACGCCGTGGCCCCCAGCGGCAGGAATCCGCCGGTCAGGCCCTTGGACAGGCAGATGGCCGACGGATGCAGGGAAGGTCGACCGGGAAGGTCGTCGCAGGCGAACATGCGACCGGTGCGCCCGAATCCGGTGAAGACCTCGTCGGCGATCCAGGGCACGTCCCGTTCGCGGCACAGGGCGTCCAGTCCCTCCAGGTAGGTGCGCGGGTACATGCGCATCCCCGCGGAACCCTGGATCAGGGGCTCCACGATCACGCACGCGATGTTTCCCGCGTGGACATCCAGCCAGTTCTCCAGCGCTTCCAATGCCTTCATGGCTGCGGTTTCCGCCTCCGGGGAGGATGGATCCCAGGGGCCCGCCGGGGTGCGGAGGCGATCGACCTCGAAGAGATAGGGATCGAAGGGATGGGAAAAAACCGAGCGCGCTCCGGCCGACATGGCCCCCAACGTGTCGCCGTGATAGGCGTCTTCCAGGGCCGCCACCCTTGGCGTGGATGCCCCATTCTGGCGCGCGATCTGGATGCAGGCCTTCAAGGCCACTTCCACGGAGGTGGAACCGTCGTCCGAGTAGAAGAGCCTCGACATCCCACCGGGAAGGAGTGGGAGCAGTTCTTCGGCCAGCCCCACGGCCGGCTCGTGCGTACAATCCGCGAAGATCACCTGCTCCAGGGTCTTGGCTTGTTCCGACACCGCGCGGATGATTTTCGGGTGGGAGTGCCCGTGGTTGGTGACCCACCAACTGGAGACGGCGTCGATGATCTCGGTGCCGTCCGAGGTGTGCAACAAAGCACCGTGCGCGCGTTGGATTTCCAGAGGAGGAGAGGCGATCTGGTGTTGGGTGAAGGGGTGCCAGATCACCTGGGCATCACGCTCGGCAAGGGTTTTCGGAGACGCTCCGGTCGCGTGGGTCGGGGTCTCTTCCGCACACGGATCTGCACAGTCACCCCTCTTCCATCGCTGGACCAACTCGGCGACGGACTGTGCATCGGTGGGATACAACTCTGGAATTCTCCCCAGAATTTCGACCCGGCCACGATCTCGGATCTGTCTGCTGTTCTCCCCGTGGGCAGGGCCGTTCAGGAGAACTCCGGCAATCGAAGCCCCTCTGGTCCGAATGGCTTGCACAGTCGCCAAAGCATGGTGCAATGTCCCCAAGCCAGTCGTGGCGACCACGACGATGGGCAGATCCAAGGCCAGAGCCAGGTCGATCATGTCTTCCCGGTCGTTCAGGGGGACCAGGGCACCTCCCGCACCCTCGACGACCGTGAAATAGCCTTCGGGCCGGTTTTCCACGAGGACGGGAAGCTCGATGCGCTCCTGTTCCAACTGTGCAGCCCAATGGGGGGAGGCGGGTTCGGCAAACTGGTATGTGGAAAGGTGGATCGGAGTCCCGGGAGACAGGCGAAGGATTTCCAGCGCATCCGAAACGGTTCCGGTCTGGACGGGCTTCCAGTAATCGGCTTCCCATAGGGCGCAAAGGACCGCACTGAACAGTGTTTTCCCGATGTCCGTCCCCGTTCCGGTCACGAAGACCGAACGGGGGAAGGGGTCACGCAGCAGGGGATGGGTGGAGTTCATGCAAAATTTCCAGGAATTCGGTGATGTCTGCATCCGCGAGATCGGCGGTGATGGTGGCCCGGAGCCGTTCCGACCCCGGTGGCACGGTCGGGGATCGGATGGGCCGCAAATGGATGCCGCGAAGGGAAAGGTCGGCGGAAAGTCGCTGTGCAGGCCCCAACCCACCGGCCAGCAATGGGAATATGGGTGTTTGGACGGATCGCTCCGAAAGGCCCCAACCCACTGCATTCAAGCCCTGTGCAAATGCCTTGCACAGTTGAATGAGATGGGCTTGTCTTGGGGCGTCGGATTGGGCGATTTCCCAAGCTCTATCGGCCACCCAGATGGCGAGGGGGGATGGTGCCGTGGTGAAGATGAATGGACGCGAAGTGTTCACAATGGATTCAACCAAAGCCACGGGTGCGCACAAGATCCCTCCGGCGGAAGCCAAACCCTTTCCAAATCCGTGGGTGGTTGCCACCAGATTCGAGGTTTTGGGGATGGATTCGCACAAACCTGTTTTATGGGGACCGAACAATCCGACCGCGTGGGCCTCGTCCACCAGCAGCAAGGCATCCTCTTCCTTGCACACTTGAAGGAGGTCCTTGAGGGGAGCCACATCTCCGTCCATGGAGAAGACAGATTCGGTGACCACCAGCCGAAGCTTTCCCATGGCCGATTTCAACTGTGCGCGAAGATCTTCCGGATCGTTGTGGCGGAACCGTCTCCGCTGTGCACCACTGTGCACGATCCCGTCGATGAGGGAGGCATGGGCGAGGGCATCGTGGACCACCACTCCGCGCCGGTCGACCAATGCACAGATGGCTGCACGGTTGGCTTCCGATGCGGAGGCGAAAATCAAACCTTGGGGCATCCCCGCCCGCTGTGCAAACCGCTGTTCGAAATTCCTGAACAGTTCCAGGTTACCAGAAAGCAGTCGAGATCCCGACGATGTGCTCGGCAGTCCCCCGTGCAGGGCCTCGATCAAGCCATCGTGGATTCTCGGGTCGCAGCGAAGTCCCAGGTAGTCGTTGTGCCCGAAGCGGGATTCGGGGTGGTCGCCCAGCGTACGGAACACCCCCTGCGCCTCGAGCTCCGCCGACCTCGCTGTCCAGGCCGCGGACCACCGATCCCAGCTGGTTTCCACGCTGGAAAGGTACTCCCCGACGGATCTCCTCAGTTCGGGAGCAGGACGGGCAGCACGGCTTCGCCGGCGACCCCGGTCACCCTCACCAGGACCAGTCCCCGACCCCCGATTCCGATCTGGACTTGGCTCAGGCCGACGACGGAGCGGTGAGCCAGGGTTCTTCCCCGAAGATCGGTCACCTGGACCTCCCTGGCACCGGTGGGCAATGAAACCGAAAGGCCCCGGTCCGTCGGGCGGAGGGAGAACCCTCTCGCCGCGTTCTCGCCGGCCAGACCGGCGTCGCTGGCATTGAACTGCATCCAATCGAGATTCACGAGACTCGAACCCGAACCGCTCCACTCCAGACGCAGAGTGCCGACTCCGGCGGAATTGAGCTGGACGGGAAGACTCTGCGTCTGCCACGTACTCCACCCTCCCGTGCTGGCCACCTGCATGGATCCCAGGGTGGCCCCGTTCCATTTGAACGTCAGGGTACCGGAAGCGTCCGAAGCCACCCGTGCGGCAAGTGTAAAGGTGCCGGATTGGGTGACTCTCGCGAGATATTCCGCCCACGACCCGTTCGAGGTGTACCCCAGGTCCGTGATCCCGCCGACCGTTTCGGACTTGATTCCCTCGGTGGAGAGATTCGTGTAGCTCTCCGCTTCGATGTGCCCGGGGATCACCAAGGTGTCGGAAGTGTCCGCAGGGGGAGGATTGGTGCTGTCCCCACCGGGGGAACTGGGGGAGATCGCGGCCCCCACCTCCTGGATCTTGGCCTTGACGTAGGTGCCGGAGGCGGAGAGCTGTCCAGCGCTCCAGCCACCATTGGAACCCGCCGACGGAATCAGAGCGGAGGCTGCTTCGTTTATGTTGCTGAGCGACCAATTTGCCCAGCTGACCCCATTGGATTGGGCCCAAGCCAACCACCTGTCCGACCAGGACGTGTTGACGTTTCCAGCTCCGCTATTGTTCACCGTCCCCCATTCCGTGATGAAAAGCGGGACCTTCTGGATCGCGGTGTTCGCCGCCGCCATCTCTGTGTTGTTATCCGCATCCACGCTCCCTGTTGGGTCGTTCTGATCGGCGTAGAAATGGAGGGTATAGGCGACATTGTTGTCGATGGTGATGGGGTCTGCACCAGCCTGGTCGGGGTTGTGGGACCAGTTCGGCGTGCCCACGACGATCAGGTTGGAGCTGCTATCCCGAATGATCGGAATCATCGTGTTTGCGTACGACTTGATGTCGGCCCAGGCCACGTTTTTTGGCTCGTTCCAGATCTCCCAGATGATGTTGGGTGTGCTCTTGTAGGTATGCGACATCTCGGTGAAGAACCTCGTGGCATCCGCGAGATCTGGCGTGCTGTTCTCCAAGTGCCAGTCGACGATGACATAGATGTCGTTGGCGATTGCGGCATCGACAACGGTTTTGACCAAATTCATTGTGGACGGGTAGTTGTACACATTTTGACCTGATCCGCTGATGACCCCCGCAGGAGCTCGTATCAGGCTAGCCTTCCAGTCGTTGGCCATGGTGGCCACCACGTTGGCGTTGAAAAACTGGTTCGCGCCCCAATTCGCGGTCGATCCCCCGAAGGTCGACCAGTACAGGCTCATCCCGGCCAGTTGGATGGGATTGCCGTGGGCGTCCACGATGTGCGTACCCTGAACCTTGAGGGCGCCGTGCACCTTGACCACCCCGGCTTGGGCGCCGACGGCCAAAAACATGCCCAGGATGGAGGCAATGCGGATCTCTCGAAGCATGAAGATTCTCCAGACAGAGGTGGTCCGACCGGGAGGACGCGGCCGAAGATCGGACCACGTTGAATCTGTCGCGAAAACGGAGGAAAAGGTTGCCGATTCCTCCCGAGCCGTGCGCTCAGTGCTCTCCCGAGTACGCCACCACTTCCGCCTTCATGCCGAAGGACGCGAGCATGGCCAGATCCCTGTCCTGTCCGGGATTGGCCGCCGTCAGGAGCTTCTCGCCCGTGAACATGGAGTTGGCGCCCGCAAGGAAACAAAGGAACTGGGTGGAGGAGGTCATCTCCACCCGACCTGCGGAGAGCCGCACCCGGGACATGGGCATCAGGAGGCGCGCGACCGCGACGGTGCGCACGAACTCGATGTCGTCGATGGGCTCGGCGTCGGCCAGAGGAGTGCCGGGCATGCGCATCAGCTTGTTGATGGGAACGGATTCCGGGGGTTTCGGCAGATTGGCCAGCTCGTGGAGGAGTCCAACCCGATCCTCGCGACTTTCGCCCATCCCCAAGATCCCGCCGGAACAGACGTGGACGCCGGCGTTGCGCACGGCGTCCAGGGTGTCCAGTCGATCCTGGAAGGTGCGCGTGGTGATGACGTTCCCGTAGTTTTCCGGGGATGTGTCCAAGTTGTGGTTGTAGTAGTCCAAGCCGGCTTCGCGCAATCGTTGCGCCTGGGACTCGTTCAACATTCCCAACGTGACGCAGGCCTCCATCCCCATCGATTTCACGCCGCGGACCATCTCCAGCACCGCATCGAACTGGGGACCATCCTTGACTTCCCGCCACGCCGCTCCCATGCAAAGTCGCGTGGAACCTGTGGCCTTGGCGGCCTTGGCCTGGGCCAGGACATCCGGAACCTGCATCAAGGGTTGGTACTGGGTGTCCGTCTCGTAGCGGCTGGACTGGGTGCAGTAGGAACAGTCCTCGGGACAGGCACCGGTCTTGATGCTGACCAAGGTCGACATCTGGATGTCGCAGGGGTCCCAGTGCTCCCGGTGCACCGCCTGGGCGCGGAACAGGAGGTCGGGAAGGGGAAGATCGTAGAGATCGCGGATCTCCTGGCGCGTCACGCGCTCCGTTCTGTCCACCTGGGAGGGATGCTCGTCCTTGCAGCCGCGTGCGAAGTCCATAGGAGGAGAAATCTAGACGAAGAGGTCCCGATAAGCTACCGTTCGACCCGCTCTCGGGTCTGCGAAAGCAGGTGGGACAGAATCACCACCGGGAATGCCGTGAAAGTCGGCAGCGGACCAGCCACTGTGAGGGGCTAGAACCCTCCGCCATAGGCCACTGGAACTCGTTCCGGGAAGGCGGCGGAAGGGGCCCCAAGCCAGGAGACCTGCCCGGAGCGCCGCCACAGCCGTGTCGGCTCTTCTCTTCTGCCTCTGGAAACGGGCGGGATGCGCACAGCCTTCATCCTTTCTTTCTTCGCCGTCGGTCGGCTCTTCGCGCAGGAGAGCCCCATGGACACTGTCGGGACCGGCACCGCTCTCGGCACCCTCGACACGAATTCCGCGGCGAGCGACACGGGAAAGATGCGGGAGCCTGTGTTGAAGGCGCGGGAGGTTTCGGGTGCCAACGTTGGAGATCCTGCCCAAGGAATGGTCCTCTCCCGCGAGGATTTCTCCGTTGCCTCCACCCTCTCCGACGCGTTGGCCAGGATCCCCGGGGTTCAAGTGCTCACCTCAGGAGGCCTCGGGAGCTACACGACACTTTCCCTGCACGGTTCCCCTCCCGAGCAGGTGGAGGTGTACCTGGATGGCGTTCCCTTGGGCGGATCGAACGGGTCGACCGTGGATGTGGGGCCCTATCCGTTGGATGGCCTGCAACGCGCGGAAGTCCTACAGGCGGGGGACGACGGCTCGGGGGCGTCGCCTCGATTGGAACTGGTCTCTCGGCGAGGATGGAGCGATTGGGGTGGTTCCCTCGGAATCGGGTCCTTCGGAGAACGATCCGCTTCGGGACGCTGGGGCGACAGTTCAGGGCGCCTCGCGGTTTCCACCTGGTGGGAAACCTCGCAAAACGACTATCCCTTCTTGTCGAACAACAACACCCCGGACAACCCGTCCGACGACGGAATCAAAAAACTGTCGAACAACGACTTCACCGGCAAAGGAGCCTTTGTCGGGTGGCGCCCGAGCGAAAGCTTGGAGGGTTCTCTACGCTGGGAAGCGTCGACCCAGGGATTGTCCTCCCCTTTGGAGTCGAATCCTTTGGGAAGACTGGATCGGGAAGCGTTGCAGACGGAGCTGAGGATGGTGGACACCGGGGGGTGGTCCGACATCCTCGAAGGTTCCTGGCGGCGAGGATGGTCCGATTGGAAGGACCCCACCCAAAGTTCGGGCTACCAGGCCGACCTCGCTTCGGACGAAACCTCCGACGATGCGAATGCGTCGTGGTCGCTGCGCCGACGATCCGGTGGCTGGTTCGATCCCCGCGCTTGGGCTGGCTTGCGATGGGAGCGGAGCCAGCGGCAGTCGGTGGGAGTGCAACGGGAGCCGGAAACCCCGGACGGCAATCGAACCTCGGGCAACCTTGGGCTGGGCTGGGCGGGACAGGAGTCCGAGCGGTACGGCGTCGATCTCGAAGGACAGACGGACTTCGCTCGGGACGAACGGGATTTCACAACCGCCTTGGACAGCACGCCTTCCATCCCGGATACCGCCATCTGGCACCAGGTTTGGCGTGGTCAGGCGCGCACGTGGGCCCGATGGGGCGAATGGTCCGGGTGGATGGCCGCTTCCGGGAAGGAGCGGATTCCGGATTTCTCGGAGTGGATGGGCGACAATGGAAGCGGCCTGCCCAACCTGTCCTTGAAGCCGGAAAGATCGGCGACCCTCGAAATCGGATCGGGATGGGACCGACAGGGGATGCACGCAAACCTTTCGGCATGGGATGCGGTGTACGAGGACCCCATCGAAGCCGAACAAGCGGGAGCGAGTCCCCTTTTCATCCACAGGAACGAGCCCGGATACGAGGCGGTGGGATTGGATGGTCGCCTTTGGGGGAAGTTCGGACCTTTCGCTGGATTCGCGGGCGGCACCCTGCAGAAGGCGCGGGTGGACGACCCCAATCCGGCGTTGAACGGGAGCGAGCCTCGATACACTCCGCGATGGAAGGGGACCGTGGCGGCCACGGCGGAGCTTGGGTGGGGGTGCGTGCTGGGCTACACCTTGGACGCCCAAGGACCGACCTGGGAATCCGACCTGAACACATCCGACGTATACCGCCCAGCCAGAACGATCCACGGCATCTGGTTTCGTTGGCATCGGGGACCGGTTTCCGTCCAGTTGGCGGCGCGAAACCTCACCGACGTCCACACCCCGGATCTCGTCTATCTGCCGCTTTCCGGAAGGCAGTACCAGGTGCAGCTGGACATCGACTTCGAGGCCCACCGGTCTTCCGCCAATCCCTCGGCAATCCCATCACCAAAGAACCAGGAGATCCTCGAATGAGAAATCGGAACATCGCCCTACTGCCCGCCATCGCGCTGATGTGCGGTTGCGTCTTCGACAGCAGTTCGAAGACGTCCATCGACAACAACGCCACCGGGAAGGTGTTCGTGTTGGGCACGAGCTACTCCAATGGCGGATCCGCTGCCCTGGACCGGATCGATACCATCTCGAATCTGGTGGCGAACTGGCCCACAAGCGATGTCGTCCTCGATTCCGCCGCGGGAAACCTGTATGTGATCCAGCGGACAATCGGCGTCGTGACCGGGTACCAAAGCGGGAACATCGGGCAGGTGACGCTGGAAGTCAACCTGGGATCCGACGCGAATCCCTACGCGGTCGCGAGCCTGTCTGGAAAACTGTGGGTGGCGTGCTACAACAGCTCCTACCTGAAGGCCATCGATCCATCGAGCCAGAAGGTCGTGGACTCCATCGACCTGTCCGCCTATGCCGACACCAAGGACGGCCAGAAGGTGCCCCAGGCGTTCGCTGTCCATGCATGGAACGGCGATCTCGCCGTGGTGCTGGGACGGCTGAACGGCAACGACCCTGGCGATTCGTCTGTCGTGCTTTTGATCGACCCATCCACCAAGCAAATTCGGAATCGAATCTCTCTGCCTTGGAAAAACGCCTATGCGGCGGCTTGGAGTGGAAGCCAGGTCCTGGTGGCCTGCGTGGGTTCTTGGGGAGTGTTGGATGGCGCGGTGGTGGATGTCGATCTTTCCAAGGGAAAGGTGAACACCTTGGTCACGGAGGGAAACTTGGGAGGGGATGTTTCGATGGTCGCTTTCGGCCCGTCGGGAGAGGCCTTCGTAGGGGTCTCGGATACCGGAACCTACGACGAATCCGTGCGAACCCTGAGTTTGTCTTCCGGAGCGCCGGGGCCTAAGGTTTCGGGAACTGCCAATGTGGGTGCCTTCAGTTGGGATGGTACCGATCTTTGGCTGGGCAGTTCCAGCGCCTCGACGCCTTCCGTGATCCGAATGACCGCGACGGGAGCCGCTCTCGATACATTCAAGACCACATTTTCTCCTTGGGCGATCCTGGTCCTCCCTTGATCCCCTACCTCGAACTCTGGCTGGTGCGCCACGGCGAATCGACCTTCAACGCCGAAGGCCGCTACGCCGGGTGGTCCGATCCCCCGCTGACCGCGGCGGGGGAGGCGATGGCGCGAGGACTGGCACCCCGCCTGGCAGGAATCCGCTTCGACGGCATCTGGCGATCCGATCTGACCAGGACCCGCGAGACCGCCAGGCTCGCGGGATTCTCGGATGTTCCCACAGACATCCGCCTGCGCGAAATCCACTTCGGGGACCTGGAAGGCAAGACCTACGAGGAGGCGGGGGAAGAGTGGCGGGAGAAGCTGCGGTCCTTCGCGGACTTCCAGGCGCCGAACGGCGAATCCACGGCGGACCTGCTGCGCCGAGCCGAGGCGTTCCTGGACGAATTGCCACCCGGCAAGCACCTGGTCTTCTCGCACGGCGGGTGGATTCGGAGCCTCATGTCGCAATGCGACTCCGACCGCTTCCCCGACAAGGCCGAGCTGGTGCGGCTCGCCTGGCCGGATCGACGGATCCTGTCATGACGGCCAAGGCGCTGATGGTCTGGGGGTGCACGTCCGACGCGGGAAAGTCGTTCTTGGCCACGGCGCTCTGCCGGTGGTTCTCCGACCGCGGTTTCAAGGTCGCGCCCTTCAAGGCCCAGAACATGAGCAACAACGCCCGGGTGGCCCGCGGCGGGGAGATGGGGACGGCCCAGTGGTTGCAGGCCAAGGCGGCGCGGCGCGAACCGGAGGTCCGGTTCAACCCGGTGCTCCTCAAGCCGGAGCGCGACACGGCGAGCCAGGTGGTGGTCCTCGGCCACGTGGACCGGGAATTGTCTGGGATGGATTGGCGTCGCCGTTCCCCCTTGTTGTGGGAGAAGGCGAAGCCTTGCCTGAGGGAGTTGATGGCGGAAAACGAGATCGTCGTGATCGAGGGCGCGGGAAGTCCGGCCGAGATCAACCTGGCCGATGTGGACTACGTCAACCTGGAGACCGCCCGGGAGTCCGGAGCGCGGTGCCTCCTGGTGTCCGACATCGACCGCGGAGGAGCCTTCGCCCATCTCTACGGGACCTGGTCGCTGCTGCCCTCGGACCTCCGTCCGCACCTCGGCGGATTCGTGCTCAACAAGTTCCGCGGAGACGCCTCGCTCCTGGAGCCCGGTCCGTCGGATCTTTTCGCGCGCACCGGCGTGCCCCTGCTGGGCACCCTTCCACGCATCCCCCACGATCTTCCCGACGAGGATGCCGTCGCGCTGGACCATTTTCCCACGTGCTCCGATGGGGCTGGATTCGAGGTCGGGGTGGTGGCCTGGCCGCGCATCTCGAACTTCGACGAATTCCGGCGGATGGGGTCCTGGCCCGGAGTCGGTTTGCGCCTGGTTCGCGTGCCGCGGGACCTGAAGGACCTGGACCTCCTGATCCTGCCTGGATCCAAGCACGTGCCGTCCGACCTCGAGTGGCTGCGCGCGCGCGGACTGGACGTTTCGGTGCGGGAATTCGCGGCTTCGGGAAAGCCCGTGCTCGGCGTTTGCGGGGGAATGCAGGCCTTGGGCGGAACCATCTCCGACCCCTCCGGACGCGAGGGCGACGCGCGGGGGCTCGGACTTCTGGAGCTTTCCACCCTGCACGGCGAACGGAAGATCGTGCGCAGATCGACCCTGGCCGCATCGCACCTGGAGGGATGGTGGTCGGCGATTTCCGGACGGGAATTGTCCGGATACGAGATCCGCACCGGCACGGTGGAGGGCGTGGACCCCGATTCCCCGGAGGGACGGCTCCGGAACCGGGGAAACGTCCTGGGCGTCTACCTGCACGGCGTCTTCGAGGATCCGCAGGTGCTCGCGGCGCTCTTCGGGGGAAACGAAAACGCTCCCGATCCCCTCGAAGGCGTTTTCGACCAATTGGCGACGCTGGTGCAAGAGCACCTGGACATGAAGACCATCCTTTCCTGGGTCGATCCATCGATCCCCGCCGCCGTTGCCGACAGGCGTCGTGGGCGGCTTTGCGTCCTGACGGGCGGCGCCCGTTCCGGAAAGAGCTCCGCGGCCCAGGCCATGGGGCGGGAATGGGGAGGCGACGACGCCACCTTCCTGGCCACCTCGCTCTGTCTGGACCAGGAAATGACGGACCGCGTCCGCGCGCACCGGGCGGAACGTCCGTCGCGCTGGGAGACGCTGGAGGAGCCGTTGGACGTTGCACGCGCCTTGCGCGGGGCCGCACACGCCGTGGTCGTCCTCGATTGTCTGGGCATGCTCGCCACCAACCACCTCCTGGGCGACGGATCGGAGGCCTTCCGGAACGCGGTGGAGGATCTGATCCGCGCCTGGAAGGAATCCGGAGCGGACCTGATCGTGGTCACCAACGAAGTCGGTTCGGGGATCGTCCCGGACAACGTGCTCTCCCGGGAATTTCGCGACCACCTGGGATGGGCCAACCAACGCCTGGTCGCCGAATCCACCGAGGCCTGGCTCTGCATCGCCGGCGTCCGCATCCCGCTGAGGAACCCATGATCCCCCTTCTCGATCCGAAGCGCTTGGAACTCGTCCAAGCGCGCCAGAACCAACTGCTCAAGATTCCCGGATCCCTGGGGCTTTTGGAGACGATCGGAAACCGGATCGGAGCCATCCAAGGCACCGACCACCCCGGTCTCGGGAAGGGCGCCGTGGTGGTCTGCTGCGGGGACCACGGGGTGGTGGCGGAATCCGTCGCGGCCTTCCCGGACTCCATCACCAGGATCCAAGCCCTCAACTTCCTGGAAGGGGGCGCGGCCATCAACCAGATCGCGCTCGTCTCGGGGGCGGACCTCTGGGTCGTGGACGCGGGAATCAAGGGCGAGATCCTTCCCACGCACCCCCGGCTGGTCGGGTCGCGGGTCCGGTCGGGAACGGGGAACATCGCCCGCGAACCGGCCATGACGCGAGCACAGGCGCAGGAGGCGATCGACCTGGGACGGAAGGCGGCGCGGCGCGCCCTGGATGCGGGCGCCCAAGTTCTCGCCGCGGGGGACATGGGCATCGGGAACACCACGCCTGCTTCGGCGCTCACCACGGTCTGGCTCGGATTGGAGCCCGATCTCGTGACCGGCCGCGGTTCCGGGCTGGACGAACCGGCCCGTGCGCGCAAGGCCGGGATCGTGGCGCTGGCCGTGGCGCGCGTGCGCCAGACGCTCGGTCCGCTCCAGGACGCGGATCCCGTCGACGTGCTCTCCCACCTCGGCGGACTGGAGATCGCCGCCATCGCCGGGGTCTACCTGGAAGGCGCCGCGCGGGGGATCCCCTTGGTGTGCGACGGGTTCCCGGTGACCTCCGGCGCCTTGGCCGCGGCCAGGATCGATCCCCGCGTGAAGACCTTCCTCTTCGCGGGTCACCTCTCCGAGGAGCCGGGCCACGCCTGGCAGTTGCGGGACCTGGGCCTGGAGCCTGTGTTCAAGCTCGGATTCCGGCTGGGCGAAGGCACGGGAGCCGTCCTTGCCTTCCCCGTCCTTCGCGCGGCTTGCCAGATCTTGTCCGGAATGAAGACCTTCGCGGACATCGGAATGTGAACCCGCTTCCGCTCGCCATTTCCTTCCTGACGATCCTGCCCGTGCCTGGGCAGGGCAAGGCGATCCACGCCGATTTCGTCCGCTCCCGCGCCTGGTATCCGGCGGTGGGGGCGGTGATCGGTCTTTTTTGGGCGGCGTTGGCTTGGGGACTTTCGCGGACCGCTTGGCCCTTGGGCCTGCGCGGTGTCGTGCTTCTGGCGCTCCCTTTGGCCTTGACGGGATTCCTCCATTTCGACGGCCTTCTGGACAGCGCCGACGCGCTGCTCTGTCCGCGCGAACCCGGCCGCCGCCTGGAGATCCTGAAGGACGTCCACATGGGCTCCTTCGCCTTCGGGGTCGGTTCTCTCTGGATTCTCCTGACCTGGCAGCTCCTCTCCATGCCCTCGTCGCCCTGGATCTTCCTGGCCATCCCCGTCCTCTCGCGCGGATTCCTGCTGCTGCCGCTCCACCTCTGGCCCTACGCCCGCGAGGTGGACGCTTCCAGCCTCGCCGGCTCGGGCCTTTCCGCGACCGGGTCGGGGTTGGCCGTGCTCGTCACGGCCCCCTTTGTCTGCCTCTTTCCCCTGGAAGCGGCCTCCATCCTCTTCTGCCAGCTCGCCGTGGCGTTCTGGGCGGCCCGCAAACTCGGGGGCGGCATCACCGGGGACATCTACGGACTCCTCTTGTGCCTTTCCGAAACCTCGGCCCTCGCCGTCCATGTCCTGGGAACGACCCCATGAAGCCCCTCGCCGCCATCTGCTTCGCTTCCCTCGCACTCCTCACAGGTTGCCTGCGACGATCCCTCCCCGTCGCGACCCGTCCCCAGCGGATCGTCTCCGTGACCATCACCGGCGACGTCCTCCTCCAGGCCCTGGTGGATTCCTCGCGGGTCCTCGCGGTTTCCGCCCTGGCCGACGACTCCGGGATCCACGAGGCCGCCGGACTTTTCCCCGGAAAGCCGCGGGTCGGAGCGGATCTCGAGCGCATCGTCTCCCTGCGTCCGGATCTGGTCCTGTTGGGTTCCTTCCACGACCCGGCCTTCGTGGACGGAATCCGTCGCAGCGGGATCCTCTACGAGATCCTCGACAACCCCAATTCCCTCGCCAAGATCCGCGACTTCCTGCACCAGGCCTCCGCGCGTCTGGGGGAACCGGCCCAGGGAGACAGTCTGGTGCGCTGGATGGATTCCATTTTGGACGCCGCCCGGGTCCGTGCATCGCGCTGCCCCGACCACCCCCGCGTGCTCTACTGGTCGGAGGGCTACACCGCGGGAGATTCCACCACCATCGGGGACCTGCTCGCCCTGGTTGGAGCGAGAAACGCCGCTTCGGAACTGCGGATCCACGGATCCCAGCCGATATCGGTGGAGGATGTCGTCAAGCTTTCCCCGGACTGGATCCTGCGCAGCGGGTGGGAGGCCGGCGGAAAGATGAAACCACTGCCCCAGGCGCTTCTGGACCTTTCAGCCGTCCGGACCGGGCGCGTGGCCGTGGTGCCCGGAAAGATCCTCCTTTCGACATCCCACCACGTCGCCTTGGCGGCGGACAGCTTGCTGCGAAGGTTCGACGCTTCCTGCAAGTGAAGGGCACCAGCGGCGCTTGGTTACTTTTCCCTTCCGATGAGCTTCTCTCCCGAAGAATCCTTGGCGCGGTTGCAAACGGGCGCCTTCCTGGTCGCCCGACACGAAGTCCTCAAGGACCCCAATTTCCAGGGGACCGTGATCCTTCTCTGCGCCCACGAGAAGGATGGCGACTACGGACTCGTCCTCAACCGCGTGTCGCACATGCCCCTGGACGAGGTCTTCGAAAGCCTGCCTCCGGAGATGCGCGGCCTGCGCGAGGTCCACTTGGGCGGCCCGGTGGAGCAGGACAAGATCCAGATCCTGGACTGGAGCGGCGAGCCTGCCCCGGAATCCCAGCGGATCACGGACGGCCTGACCATGGGCGGGCACTGGAACTTCACCTGGCGCATGGAGGAAGATCCCCTGGAAGAGAGTCCGGGCAAGCGATTCCACCGCGCCGAACCGGGATCCTACCGGATTTTCCTGGGGTACTCCGGATGGGGACAGGGACAGCTGGAGAGCGAGATCGAGGTCGGCGCCTGGCAGGTGTTCCACGCCGACATCGTCCAGACCCTGGAACTGACGCCGGATCAGATCCCGGTCAGCGAAGACGGGTTCGAGCGCTGGACATCGGAACATCCCTCGGTGGGAATTTGAAGATCTTCCCGATTCTCCTCTGTCTGGCGGGATTCGCCACCTCGGGGGGACTGTCACTGGAGGGAATGTTGGGAACGGCCGTGCCCGAGGGCGAATGGACGCCGCGCACCAACTGGTCCGTCCACGCCTTGTACCGGTTCGACCAGATGGTCCTTTTCGGACCCGGAATCGGATACGAGGGTGTTTCGGGACGCCCGACGGGGATGGTCGATGGCAAGCTCCAGGTGCGCCTGCCCATCGGGCGCACCCTCATGCCCTACGTCGCGGGAGAGGCGGGTGCGGGCCTGCGCCCGAACCTCGGGAACTCCTATTTCCTTTGGCGGGCCGGTGTGGGTCTGGACCTGAAATTGGGCGACCGCTCCAGCCTGCTTGCGGAAAGCGGCTGGTCCGCGTTCCACCGGTACGATCTGCGCGTGGGGTTGCTGCTGGATTTCTGAGCCGCGCCGCCTGCCTGGGTGGTCATTCCCCTGATCGCCCCCACCTAGTACCTTGGACTGGAATCATGCCCATCTCCCGGATCATCGTGTTCCTTGTGGTCGTCCAGGGCCTCCTGCTCCTGGTTCACTGGTACGTGGGCGTCCGCATCGCCGCGGCCATCGGTGCCTCGGGAATGGGACAGACCGCCCTCTGGGCGGTGGTCGCGCTCCTGTATCTCTGTGTCCCCGCGGCCTTCCTTCTGGCGAGATCCACCCGCTTCGGAATGATGGGGGACGTCCTCACTTGGATCGGATACGCCTGGATGGGAGTGCTCTTCCTGCTCCTGGCAGGAGTTCTTCTCGGCGATGCGTCGGGCCTCCTGGTCCGGGCTTCCGGTTGGCTGGTGGGTCGGGATCTGTCCGCGACGGTCCGCGGAGTCCACATCGCGGGAATCGTGGCGGCGTTGGCGGCGGCGGGGTTCGGGATCCGCGAAGCCCTCCTGCCTCCGGAAATCCATTCGATCGAGGTGGACATTCCAGGGCTGCCCGAAGCCTTCGACGGCTACCGGATCGCACAAGTCACCGACACCCACATCGGACGGATCCTGGGTCGTTCCTGGGCCGCCGATCTGGCCAGGAGGGTCGATTCCGCCGCTCCGGACCTGGTGGTTCACACGGGAGACCTGGTTGACGGCACCGTGGAAGGAATGGGCCCGGCGGTCGAGCCGCTTTCCGGCATGCACGGCCGGGACGGGACCTATTTCGTCACCGGGAACCACGAAGCCTACTCGGGGATCGCGCCCTGGGTCCGCTTCGTGCAGAACATGGGCTGGACGGTGCTGTCCAACCGCCATGTCCTCATCCATCGGGGGGGATCGACCCTCTGCCTGGCCGGCGTGACCGACGCCCACGAAGGCGGTTCACCGGGGGGATCGGCCCCGGATCCGCGCGCCGCCTTGGCGGGTGTGCCCGCCGGGGTGCCCGTGGTGCTGCTCGCGCATCAACCGAGGCAAGCCCTGCAGGCCCAGCACATGGGGGTGTCGTTGCAGCTTTCCGGCCACACCCACGGTGGACAGCTCTGGCCCTTCCACTATCTGGTCCGGCTCCAACAGCCGATGGTCTCCGGGTTCGCGCTGGTCGGCGACGTTCCGGTCTTCACGAGCCGCGGAGCCGGATTCTGGGGGCCGCCCATGCGGCTTTTCGCGCCGCCCGAGGTGCCGATCCTGGTCCTGCGCCGACCGGCCTGAAGGCTTCGCCCGCCTTGGGCGCTAGTGCGCCGTTCCCCAGTTCTCGCCGATTCCCGTCTCCACGGACAGCGGCACGGAAAGGGTCATCGCGCCTTCCATGAGGGCCTTCACCCGGGCGGCGACTTCGGGTGCGGATCCGACGGGACATTCCAGCACGAGTTCGTCGTGGACCTGGAGCAGCATCG
>Ga0209415_10003619_pt1 | contig 28739 bp, 26 predicted proteins | sample PeaSoiSIISIP2007_FD_187696 | JGI IMG/M metagenome (GOLD analysis project Ga0209415, IMG submission 187696) | Peat soil microbial communities from Weissenstadt, Germany - SII-SIP-2007 (SPAdes) (version 2) | ecosystem: Environmental > Terrestrial > Soil > Wetlands > Peat | place: Germany...
CGCTGCCACTCGTCCCTGGACGAGGAACCCGAGCCCGAGCCGGTGGTGATGGCGCCGCCGGTGATGATGCCCATGCCCGGCACCGGCCGTGGGCACCTGAACCTGGCCACGTCGATCCGCTCGCTGCGGTTGCGCAGCGGGTTGAGCCAGCGGCAACTGGCGGGACGCATGGCCGTGCCGCGCACTTACGTTTCCAAGATTGAGAACGAGAAAGCCACGCCTACGCTGTCGTCCTTGGAACGGCTGGCGCGAGCATTGGAGGTAACCGTGCCGGAACTGCTCAGTGGCGGAGAAAAGAGCCGCCAGGACGAAATCAGCGAACTGATGAAGGATCAGTTCATCGCGGAGATTCTGCCGTTTGTTTCGCAACTGAACGGGATGCAGATGTCGAGCATTCTGACCCAGGTGCGGGACTTGACGGTGCGGCCGAGACGGACTGCGTAGCGCGGGGCGAACTAGGGATCCTTCGCCGCAAAAGCGCGGCTCAGGATTTCGCCAGCAGGCTTCCGCTTCGCTCACGCCTGCTAAACGGCTCAAATTTATCCGGGCAACCAGCCAACTCAATGCCGGGACCAATCCCTTGGTCCCGGCTTTTTTCTTGCTTCGCGGCACCATGAATCCCAAGTAGATTGACTGACATCTATGCAGCATGAACCTGGAAGAAGCTGGAAGTGTTTTTTCTGCCTTGTCGGCCCGCCCTGGCTCTGTAAATCAACCTGAAGCGAATGGATGGAGCGAGCAATCGGCGCCGGCTGCGAGTGCCGCTGCCGCGGATGATGCGCTGCTGGACGCCTACTCCCGCGCCGTCACAGGCGCAGTTGGGATCGTAAGCCCCTCGGTGGTGAACATTGAAGTGCATCAAGCCGCTGGCCGCACGCGCTCGGGTGAGCCTCGCGAACGCCGGGGCGGAGGCTCCGGGTTCGTATTCACTCCGGATGGCCTGATTCTCACCAATAGTCACGTTGTGCATGACGCGCGCCGCATCGAGGTCACGCTGGCGGACGGGCGCCGCATGCCGGCAGGCGCGATCGGAGATGATCCGGCTAGCGACCTCGCGGTCGTGCGAGTGGACGAACCCGGCCTGACCGCCGCTGTCCTCGGAGATTCGCAGCAGCTTCGTGTGGGGCAACTTGTCGTCGCGCTGGGCAGCCCGTATGGGTTCCAGTCCACCGTAACGGCAGGTGTGGTGAGCGCGTTGGGGCGTTCGCTGCGCTCGTATTCGGGGCGGTTGATTGACGACGTCATCCAGACCGACGCCGCGCTCAACCCGGGCAACTCTGGCGGACCGCTTGTCGATTCCGCAGGTCGAGTGGTTGGAGTAAATACGGCGACCATCTTGCCGGCACAGGGGATATGTTTTGCCATCGGAATCAACACGGCGAAGTTCGTGGCCAGCCGCTTGCTGCGCGATGGACGCATACGCCGCAGCTTCATCGGCGTCTCGGCACAAACCGTGCCCGTGCATCGCCGGGTGGTGCGCTTTTATGATCTGGCGAAGGAATCGGGCACGCTGGTTCTGTCGGTCGAAGAGAATAGTCCGGCAAAGCGGGCCGGCTTGCGGGATGGCGACATCATCGTTGCGCTGGAAGGCCATGCCGTGGCGGGCGTGGACGATCTGCACCGCGTCCTGGCTGACATCCGCGCGGGCGCGAATTGCTCCCTCACGGTGCTGCGGCACACGGAGAAGCTCGATCTGAAGATCGTGCCGCAAGAAGCGGCGAACTGAGAGCCAGTTCATATTCCCTTTATCTGCCCAATCGAAGCGAATGAGGAACAGTCTTCCCTCTTCGGGAAACGGCTATTTACCACTTTATAACCGGGGTGGTACCCCCCTCCCCCTGGTCTATTGGAATCATCACGGTAGCGTGAAAATCGGAAATAATCTAAGGGCTGCAACGACTTACGGGTAAAATCTTGAGCCGGAAGGAGTTACACGGCTGCATTCGGGTGTCAAAGAGCTTTGCTGAAACGTATAGCTTGGCTGGAGGCCGTCATTGCGTCAAGACCACGAAAGTAGACATGGAGCTGTCGGTGTTTCGGTGAAAGGCAAAGTTGGATTCGTCCGCTTATCAATCAAGTGTGGCAATGACCGCCTGCATCCCTCAGGGGCTAAAGCCCGAGTCTTTATTGGTTCTGGGCGGCACGGCTCAAGCCGTGCCCTTCCCGATCGTTCCTGTTCCCGATCGTTGCCCTTCCGGCCGAACCCTTCCCGGTAGGTGCAGCAGTTACGGTATACCTGAAGGCATACCCTGATACGAATCTCGTTCTTTCGTTCAGTCTGGGAAGCTGAGCTTTTCCCCGGTCACGCACTCCTCCTGTCGAGACTTTCCCGGCGTGCCTTTCGCGTCATTGCAACGCGCTTTCCGGCTGTGTTAGCTTCATGGCGAAGGGGATCACTTTGCAGGCCAAAGTTCCCGCCGGGCTGGATCGCAAAGAAACTGAAGTCTACCGGCATCTTGATCCAGTACGGCTCCCAAGACACATCGCTATCATCATGGACGGCAACGGGCGCTGGGCGAAACGGCGTCATATGCCGCGTGTGGCCGGACACCGCGCCGGAGTGGCGGCCGTGCGCTCGACAGTAGAAACGGCGGCGCGGATCGGCATCCATGCGCTCACGCTTTATGCTTTCTCGGAAGAAAACTGGAAGAAGCGTCCCAAGAGCGAAGTTGACTTTCTGATGCGGCTGCTGAGCCGATACCTGAAGGCGGAAGTGCCCACGCTGAACGAGAACAATATCCGCCTGGAATATATCGGGCGGCAGCACGAACTGCCCGAAGATGTGCAGGAGCGCATGGCCTGGGCGCGCGAGAGTACGGCGCACAATAGGGGGACGGTGCTCACTCTGGCGCTGAACTACAGCGCGCGCAGCGAAATGGTGGATGCGTTCCGCTCCATGGTCAATGCCGCTTCGCAGAACGGCGGCCTCGAGCATCTGCGAATTGACGAAGACACGGTCGGCCGCCATCTTTACACGCGGCACCTGCCGGATCCGGACTTGGTGGTGCGCACCTCGGGCGAGATGCGGCTGAGCAACTTTCTGCTCTGGCAGCTGGCCTATGCTGAGATCTATGTGACCTCGACCCTGTGGCCTGACTTTCGCGGCTCGCATCTGCTGGAAGCCATCGCCGAGTATCAGAAGCGGGAACGGCGCTACGGTGGGCTGAACCACGGGGACGCGCACGCCCACCTTGAAGCGGCGAAGGCTCAGAAGTAGGGTCAGCGTCCCGTTCGCGTGGACGGAAACAGCAGGTTCCTCACCAGGTTTTCAGCCTGGTTCGGAATGACAAGAGTTATGTGAGATGGACGAGCCTTCTTGCTAAAGCGCATCGCGACCGCGGTCGTTCTGATTCCGATTGTGATGTTGCTGGTGCTGCGCGCGCCAGTGCCGGTGCTGGCCGTGGTGGGCGCGGCTGTGGCGCTGATCACCGTCCAGGAATTTCTCAAGCTGACTGAATCCTATGGCGTGCAGCCGTTGCGCCTGCCGACCTACATCTTCGTGGGATTGCTGTTTCTGCTGCTGGCGGCGAGCGCGATCGGGGAAGCGCCGCAAATCTCGGTGCTGAAATTCGCCTTTGGGTTGGGATTTGCGGCTGCACTTGCTCCCTTTCTGTTTCTGACCATCACGATGCGGCGGGCGCTGATGAGCAGTGCGTATCCGGCGGCGGCGGCTTCTGCATTCGCCTTTGCCTACATCGCTTTGCCCATGGCCATGCTGGTGCAGCTTCGCCAGCAATGGGCGGGAGCGTTTTGGCTGCTCTATCTGCTTCTTGTGGTTTGGGCGGCAGACATTTTCGCCTACTTCGTGGGGCGCTCCCTGGGACGGCACCTGATGGCACCGCGCATCAGTCCGAAAAAAACATGGGAGGGCGCGGCTGCCTCGCTGGCCGCAAGTCTGGTGGTGGGAAGCCTGCTCTTCAGCCATGCTCTGCAGATCAGTTCGTTCCTGCTGCGCCTCAGACTGATCGAGCGTCGCGACGGGCTTTTCGGGCTGGAGAAGCCGGAACTGTGGCCGATTATTCTATTGACGGTCGCGTTGAACGTGGCGGCGCAGTTGGGTGATCTGGTGGAATCTTTGATCAAGCGTGGAGCCGGAGTGAAAGACTCGGGCACCATTCTTCCCGGCCACGGTGGCATGCTGGACCGCATCGATGCCCTGCTCTTTGCCGCGCCGGTACTGTGGTACTACGCGGCAGCAGTCTTCCCACCCGCGCGGCCCTGGTAGCGCGTAAAATAGGAGTTTGGCTCGCCGAAGCAACTATTCGCTATGAAACGCATTGCCATCCTTGGGTCCACGGGGTCGATCGGCCGCAGTACGCTGAGCGTGGCTGAGAGCTATCCGGAGCGCTTTCAGATCGTCGCGCTGGCTGCGGGCGCCAATCTGGAAGCGGCCTTCGAGCAGGCGCGGCGTTGGCGGCCTCGCGTGCTTTCGATTGCGGCGGAACCTGACGCCGACGTGCTGCGCTCGCGTCTGAAGCAAGCCGGTCTGGGCGAAATCGAGGTGGTTTACGGAGCGGCCGGGACGGTGAAGGTGGCAACTCATCCTGAAGCCGATTTCGTGGTGAGCGCCATCGTGGGCGTGGCTGGGCTGGAGGCCACTTTCGAGGCCGTGAAGGCGGGGAAGATTGTCGGCGTGGCCAACAAGGAATGCCTGGTCGCCGCAGGCGAGTTGATCACGGCCGAGGCGCGCCGGCAGGGCAAACCGCTGCTGCCCATCGACAGCGAGCACAACGCGGTTCACCAGTGCCTGCGAGGCGGGCGGATGGAGGAAGTGGAACGCATCTGGCTGACGGCTTCCGGCGGGCCATTCCTGAACACGCCGCGGTCGGAATTTAGCTCGATCACGGTGGAGCAGGCGCTCAATCATCCCACGTGGAAGATGGGCAAGCGCATCACCATCGATTCGGCGACGTTGATGAACAAAGGCTTCGAAGTGATTGAGGCGTGCAGATTGTTTCACCTGCCGCCGGCTAAGGTGGAGGTGCTGGTTCATCCGCAATCGACGATTCATTCCATGGTTGAGTTCATCGATGGCAGCATACTGGCGCAGGTTTCGGTGACCGACATGCGGTTGCCTATTCTGTACGCTCTAACATATCCTGAGCGGATTCAGTCGGATCTGCGCTTCCCCGTCGGTAACTTGCGTCATCTGGACTTCTGCCCTCCCGACATGAGTAAATTTCCTTGTCTTCGTATCGCGTACGAAGCGGCAGAGGCAGGCGGGGCCAGGACGGTCGCGCTGAACGCCGCCGATGAGGTTGCGGTCGCTGCGTTTCTCGAAGGCAGCATCCCTTTTAATGAGATTCCCAGTATCATCGAAGACGCGGTTTCAGCATCTAACTCTGGGGCACTGGATTCTATTGCGAAGGTACTTGAAGCCGACGCTGAGGCCCGCCGATATGCTCAACAGCAAGTTTTGCAAACAAGCCGGCGAACCGCGCACTCGCGGCCGGCATCTGTGGTTTAGTAGCACAATCTAATAGGGGAGCTGTTACGTACTTCTTTTATGTCTGATTTCTTTATCTCCGTCGCCGCCGTCGCTGTGGTTTTGGGCTTCATGATTCTGATTCACGAGTTCGGCCACTATGCGGTGGCTAAGTTGCTGGGTGTCCGGGTGGAGCAGTTCGCCATAGGATTCGGCAAGCGGCTGGTTGGCTTCCGCAAAGGCGACACGGACTATCGCATTAACGCGATCCCCCTGGGCGGCTACGTAAAGATGAGCGGCGAAAATCCAATGGATGAGCGCACCGGGGATCCGGCCGAGTTTATGTCCCACCCGCGCTGGCACCGCTTCCTGATCGCGATAGCCGGCCCCACGATGAACATTCTGCTGGCCATCTTCCTGCTCACCGCGGTTTACATGGTTCATTACGAATATCCGGTGTTTCTCGACAAGCCGGCCGTCATCGAGGGAGTGAAGCACGACTCCCCGGCGGCCCAGGCTGGGCTGCAGCCGGGTGACCGGATCGTGAAGGTCGACGGTATTGAGAACCCAACCTGGGAACAACTGCAGCCCCGCGTGTGGCTCAGTCCCAATCAGCCCTTGACTGTCACGATCCAGCGCGGAGATCAGATCTTCCAGAAAACGATCGTGCCCCAGGCCGTGACTACGTCTGAGGTGGGTTCCGCTGGGTGGTTTCCGGAAGACCCTGTCATCGTCGGCCAGCTTGAGCCCAACACGCCCGCTGCCAAGGCCGGGCTGAAGGAAGACGACAGAATTGTCGCGTTGGACGGCAAGCCGCTGGTGTCCATTGAAGCCATGATTGAGCGTCTCCAGCAAACCAAGGAGAATCCTGTCGATCTCACGGTGATTCGGGGCAGCCAGACGCTGAGCTTTCACCTGAGCCCGGTGCTTGGCAAAACGGAAGACCCGAAGGAGCAGCGATATCGTCTGGGATTCGTCGCCAGGAGCGAGACGAAGGTGACCACCTTACCGTTTGCCCAGGCTCTGAATCGTTCGCTGCGGGAAAACAAGAAATACTCGTTGCTCATTCTGGAGCTGGCCAAGAAGCTGGTGCAAGGCAAGGTTTCGCCTCGCATGGTCTCTGGCCCGATCGGTATCGCGCAGGATGCCGGTTACGCAGCCCAGCAAAAAGGCTGGACGCCGTTGCTGGAGTTAACGGCCGGGATCAGCCTCAACCTCGGCATCTTTAACCTGCTGCCGATCCCCATCATGGACGGCGGCGTTATCCTGTTCCTCTTCATCGAAGGGCTCATGCGGCGCGACGTCAGCCTGCGCATCAAAGAGCGGGTCTACCAGGCAGCATTCGTTTTCCTGGTGCTGTTCGCCGTGATGGTCATCTACAACGACCTGATGAAGATTCTGCCCGTAGACCGGCTGCCGTAGCGCTATTTCTCTAGGACCTCCTTGGTTCTCGTGCGCCCTCGGCGCCCTAGGAAGTCGTCTTCCTCGCTAACTGCCGTCACTTTTATTTTTGCTCCGCGATCCATTTATTCGTGCGGGCCTCGAGAAGATCAAGAGGGAGGGTTCCGCCATCGAGCATCTCATCGTGGAACTTGCGGATGTCAAACTTGGGGCCCAGTTCTTTTCTGGCGCGTTCGCGGAGTTCGCGAATCTTAAGCTGGCCCAGCTTGTAACTGAGAGCTTGCGCAGGCCATGCGATGTAGCGGTCGGTCTCGGACTGGATGGTGGGCTCATCGACCGCGCCGGACTTACGCATGAACTCCACGACCTGATCGCGGCTCCATCCCTTCGAGTGGATTCCAGTGTCGACAACCAGACGCACGGCGCGGAAGAGCTCGGAGGACAGGCGACCGTAGTCCGACACGGGATCCTGGTAGAAACCGACCTCTTTGCCGAGTTGCTCGGCGTACAGGGCCCAACCTTCGATGTAGGCGTTAAAGCCAAGACCATGGAGGCGGAACTTGGGTAATCCAGTCAACTGCTGCTGCACGGATAGCTGCATGTGATGTCCGGGGACGCCTTCGTGGTAGGCGATGGCCTCATCATCAATCATCGAGCGCTCGGCAAAGTTGGAAGTCGCGACTACGACGCGGCCGGGGCGCTTGCCATCCGGCGTGCCGGTGACGTAATGAGTTGCAGCGGCGGCTTGAAAGGCCGGGATTGCCTCGACCGTGACCGGCGACTTCGGGAGCAGGGTGAAGAGCTCGGGGAGTTTAGGCTCCATCTGGGCTATATAGCGGCGGAAATCGTCGAGGATCTGATCCGCGGATGTGGGGATGTATTTGGGATTGGTTTTGAGCGAGGCGCGGAAGGAGGCAAGGTCAGCGAAGCCTTCCTTCTTGGCGATGGCCGTCATCTCGGCCTGGATGCGGTCGATCTCGCGGAGGCCGAGTTGGTGGATCTCATCAGGCTTCATGCGGGTGGTGGTCCGGGCGTAGATGTTGTTTTCATAGCGCTTCTCGCCGTCTGCCAGAGAAGTGATGGAGAGGGTCGTGCGGCCCTCGGGGGCGTATTCCGCACGGAGGAACGTGGCGAAGGTCTTGTAGGCGGAAATGACGTCAGTGTTGATTGCGTCGGTGATCTGCTCGGTCAGGCGCTTCTGGTCTTCGGGCGAGATGTCGGCGGGATACTTCTTGGTCGGGAGCAGAAATGGGTCTGCGTCGATGATGCCCTGACACTGTACGGGGAGCTTTTCGATCAGGAATCGGACGGGCATGAGCTTGTCCTTCATGCCGGCGCGAAGGACTTCGGTGGTCTGGGTGAGGACGCGGGGGATCTGGTGGAGGCGCGCGATGTAGTCGTCGTAATGTTTGACGGAATCGAAGGGCATGGATAGCGGCAGATCCGCGAGGCTGGTATGGATGCCATTCTGTTGATTGATCGGCATTTCGTACTCTTTGAGGTCGAAGTCGGCGATGCGCTGCTGGAGGACACGAACCAGGAGATCGTGGGAGAGTTGGTCCCGATCGGAGAAGCCGGTGCTCGGGATAGCTTCGAGCTGGGCAAGGAAATCCTCGTCGGTCTTGTGGCGCCGGAGAATGGCGTCGAGTGAGTACTCGGCGAGCTTGTCGTTGTAGCGGTAGTCGCCGTAAGCAGTAGCGCGCTCGGGGAAGTTGCGGAGATCGGTCTCGTACTGCTCTTCAAAAAGCGCGTTCTGGACGGCGAGGCGGTCGGCAACGGGTTTAAGGTCTTGAGCAAACACGGACCCGGTCACGGTGACAAGGAGTAAGAGGCTTTGGGGAAGGCGCATGATCTAGGCAGACTACCAGAAGGCTACGACACGGTGTTGACGGGTTGTCTGGTGTGAGATACAATGTATCTCAGCGAGGGATCATGGCAGCAACGGAGATGGTTCATGTTCGAGTGGAAAAGCGGATCAAGACCCAGGCCGCCAAGACGTTAGCCGCCATGGGACTGTCCGTATCGGACGCAGTCCGAGTCCTGCTGACGCGCGTAGCGGTGGAGAAAGCGCTGCCCTTCGAAGTGAAGGTTCCCAACGCCGCGACCGCAGCGGCAATGCGGGAAGCGCGCAAGGGCGGCCTTCTTCCCTCGTTCGGCAGTGTTTCCGACTTGATGGACGACCTGAATGCGGAGGATTGAGCGCACCGGCGCGTTTCGCTGCGACTTCAAGCGGGAGAAGCGCGCGGGCAGCACCGGCGTGACATCGATTCCCTCGTTTCCGGCGTCGTTTCGCTCTTGGCTGAAGACAAAGCCTTATCGGAGAAGAACCGCGACCACGGGCTGTCCGGCGACTGGAGCGATCACCGTGAATGCCATCTCAAACCCGATTTGCTGCTAATCTACCGCAAGCCGGACGCACAGGCTCTGCAACTTGTTCGGATGGGTTCGCACAGCGAACTCTTCGGCTAAGATTAGTTAGCCTGATTCATCCATTCCGTGCTCAATAGGCCCTGTTTCCCCGTGGTAAACTATTAGCTCCCATGGCTATGATTCGCCGCAGGAAAACCGTTACCGCCGTCGTCGGAGGCGTGCGCGTCGGCTCGGATGCACCGATTGTGGTGCAATCCATGACCAATACCGACACCGCGGACGTGCCCTCGACGGTTCAGCAGTGTGCCGCGCTGGCTCGGGCCGGGTCGGAACTGGTACGCATTACCGTCAACAATGAAGAGGCCGCTGCTGCCGTTCCCCGCATCGTCGAGGAACTCGACAAGCAGGGCTTGCGCGTTCCCATCATCGGCGACTTCCATTACAACGGGCACGTGCTGCTCACCAAGTATCCCGAGTGCGCCCGCGACCTCGCCAAGTACCGCATCAATCCCGGAAATGCCAGCATTGGACGCACCGGCGATTCGAATTTCCGCACCATGATCGAAGTGGCGGTGAAGTATCAGAAGCCGGTGCGCATCGGCGTGAACTGGGGCTCGCTCGATCAGGTCTTGCTCACCCGAATGATGGATGAGAACTCGCGTCTCGACGCACCGAAGGACGCCCGAGAAGTCACCATGGAAGCGATGGTGGTGAGCGCGCTGAACTCCGCCGATCTCGCGCAGAAATTCGGCCTGCGCCCGGACCAGATCATCTTGAGCGCGAAAGTCAGCGGCGTGCAGGATTTGATCGACGTCTACCGCGCACTGGCCGCACGCTGCGACTACCCGCTGCACCTCGGCCTGACTGAAGCCGGTATGGGAGCGAAGGGCGTGGTCGCATCAAGCGCTGCTATGGGCGTTGTGCTGCAGGAAGGCATCGGCGACACCATCCGCGTCTCGCTGACTCCGGCGCCTGGCGGCGACCGTACCGAGGAAGTCCGCGTGGCGCAGCAAATTTTGCAGTCCATGGGCATTCGCAGCTTCACGCCGCAAGTCACTGCCTGCCCCGGCTGCGGGCGCACCACCAGCACCTTCTTCCAGGAAATGGCCGAGCAGATTCAGACCTACCTGCGCGAACAGATGCCGGCCTGGAAAGGCCGTTATGTGGGCGTGGAAGAAATGAAGCTCGCCGTCATGGGGTGCGTGGTCAACGGCCCCGGCGAATCGAAGCACGCCAACATCGGCATCTCCTTGCCGGGAACCTTCGAGGAACCGAAAGCCCCGGTCTACGTGGATGGACGCCTGTTCACCACGCTGAAGGGCGATCGCATTGTCGCCGAGTTCATCGCGATCCTCGATGAGTACGTCGACTCCCACTACGCGATGAGAGATTCCCAAAAAGAAGAAGTGGCTGCCCGAGGCTAGCCGTTCGGCAGGGTATAGCGAACGTCTTTTGGAGATCTCGCACTGGGGACCGCACTCCAAATAATCGCCTACTGCCCAGGCATCATGAAAATGGGATTCTGGTTCGCCGGGAAGCCGTTCGATTGGATCGGCCCGGCGCCGAAAGCCGTGGGGAGGTCGGTGATCAGAGTATCGGGGAGAATACTGCCACCGCCGCTGTTGTTCGTGTTGCTGCTGGTTGTGATGATATCGGCGATGGCGCCAGCGTCGCACATGCTCACATAGACGTGGCTGCTGTCCACCGAGGCGCTGGTGAAGACCCGGAAGCGAGTGGCGCCGGGTGTGTAAAGGCCAGGCAGCACGGGCGAAACGCACGAGGCCACGGGTGGAACGGCATATTGACCCGCTGCGAACGGGTAACTCAGCAAAGTGAGAGGTAGAGGTGGCGCGCTGGGATACTGCAAGGTGAGACTATTGGCGTCGAATATGGTGAGGCCGGGAATAACGCAGGCGGAGGACGAACCGACGAACGCGTCCGGACAAGACGGCGCTGTCTGGTAGCTGGCGACATAAAACCGGCTGCCATCGGCCAGAGCGGTCACGGAAACCGGAGCCACGGGACTGCAAGTTGGGCACGCTGGCGTTGTAGATTTACTCAGACCGGGAATCGTCAGCTGCGCCAGCAGGCTTGGCGTGTCGTTCGCTCCCCCGGTATCGGAAAACACATAGACTGCATTGGTCGAAGGATTCGTTACATAAAGACGGTTCAGGTTCGGATCAAAGAAAATGAAGTTGGCTCCGGCACCCACCGGCAGGCTGCTCGAAACGGTATCCGTGGCGGTGTCAATGGTTACTAGCTGTCCGTCACCCTGGGTGAGTACATAAACTTTCTGGCTGTCGCCGCGAGCCACTACCCAAACGGGGTTTATTCCGGTGAATCCGGCGACGAGTCCAGTCTTTGTGTTCGGAGAGAGATCCACAGTGCTCAAGGTGCTGACGGAATTGCCCCCTTGGTTGGCCACGTAGAGCTTGATGCCGTTCGGAGTCTCGGCCAGCGCTACGGGATTGACCCCGACCGAAACTGTATTGGTCACTACGTTCGATAATGTATTTACCGCACTCACCGAACTCGTGCCGAAGTTCGCCACATACACCGCATTGTTCTGAGTGGTGTTCAGGAAGACCGGCTGCGACCCCGTGGCCAGAGGAATCGTATTCACCGGGCCAAATCCGGTCGCGAACGAGGCCTGGGATGCCGGAGTAAAGTCAGAAAGTAAATCGAGCCCGCCCGGGACCACACTACCCGCACTGGCGACAAATACTCTTGAATTGTTGGGAAGCATGGCGGCATGCGTGGGCATGTCGCCGAGGTTAGGCTCACTACCGCTGGAGGTGGGAGTTTCCGCGATGATGGAGTCTCCGGAAACGTCAATCTGCAGGGCCCCGCCTGGGTTGTTGGGCGCGTTGGCGCTAATGGCAAAGACGGCGTGGAAATTGGCCGGGATGGGAGGCGTTTGCACCGGGCATCCCGGAATTCCGCCCTCCGAGCAAGGAATGACCACGGGGCGGTAGACCTGGCCACACGCCACGCATAGCAGGGTGGGAAGCACCATGGCCGCCAATCGGCCAACACGTCGAAGACTCATCAGCACCCCAAGGGAAAAGTTCTGATTACGCAAGGAATTAAACATTCTAACGGCTGGCCAGGATCTGTGCCAGTGGGCCAGCCCAGTTTCTGTTCTTAAGTGCCAGGTTGGCGAACGTAACACGATGGGATGCAGACAGCGGCAGGCAAGTTGGATGGGATACAAAGCGGGAGTGGACGATCCTGTCGTAGAGACGTTGGTTGCAACGTCTCTGCCGCCAGCGTCTCCGCTCTCTCGGTGGGTTCGCCGCCGGCAAGACGCAGCAAGCTACGTCTCTACCGTCCGCGCCGGGACTTGCCGCCGGCGGCGGCGGTTGGCTCCTCAGACTTGGCAGTGGCGGCGGGCTTTTTCTTGCCTTCCATCTGCGCCAGGCTCTGCTTGAGGGCGGCCATTAAGTCGACCACCGGAGCCAGTTTCTTCGGCTTCTCGACCGCCGCGACTTCCCCGCCTTCGAGCTTGGTCTCGATGAGCTTTTTCAGATTTTCCTGGAAGCTGTCTTTGTACTTCTCCGGATCCCATTCGTCCGCCAACGCCTCGATCAGTTGGTGCGCTACTTTTACTTCGGCTTCTTTCAACTCCACATCGGGCGCTCCGAAGCCTTCCACCTTCTTCACTTCTTCGGCGTAGTACATGGTGTGCAGCATGAGTCCGCCTTCGTGCGGCCGCAGAAACACCGTGTACTCGCGGTTATGCATGGTGATCTTGGCGATGGCAACGTACTCGCTTTCTTCTAACGCCTTGGTGAGCAGCGCGTAAGGACGCCGCCCCGCCTCTTCCGGCAGCATGTAATACGAAGACTCGAAATACACGGGATCAACGTCGCCCGCCTTGACGAATTCCAGAATCTCCATGGTCTTCGCGGTTTGCGGCTCGATCTTCTTGATCTCCTCCGGCTCGATGATGATGTATTCGTCCTTGCGGAACTCATAGCCTTTGACCATGTCGGCGCGATCGACGACGACGCCCTCCGCCTGACAAATGTACTGCTGCTTGAGCCGGGATTTGTCCGTGCGATGCAGCATGTTGAAGGAGATGCCGCTGCTGCGCGCGCCCGAGAACAAGCGCACCGGCATGGAGATGAGGCCGAAGGTTAAATGTCCAGACCAGACTGACGCTGCCATAAATCCCTCTCGTAAGGCTTGTCATTCCGACCGAGCTGATGGATTGGCGACAGCCGATCCATCGGCGCGTGGAGGAACCTGCTGTTTTCTCAATCGGGGCACCGGCGTACTGGAATCGTCGCCTAACTTGCCCAGAATTGGGAGTTTAGCCTAGAAATGGCTTTAGATGCACAAATCTTAGGGCACAGGGAATCGAAATGCGAAGCCGGAGGGAATGGGGTGAGTCTGCGTCCTGCGCTATCCGTTGTAGTTAACTGAACTGATTCCGGGTTTACGCAGGTGCGAAGAACAACCCAATCTGGTTGACGTCGAAGATGCCTTGGATGGCAGACGACCTAATCCGAGCCTGCCTCAGTATTTCCCCGCTTTCGTGAGCGCGCCCTCGATAGTCGCAAGCGGCAGCAGCAAAGTTAGCGGCGCATCCAGCAGCGGCACTGCGCCATAGCTGGCATACCATCCGGCCACCCTTTCATTCTTAGCGTCGATGACCAGCACAACACCGCCAACTTCCACCGAGGCCAACAGGCAGCGCCGGCCCGCCGTGAGCAGAAGCTGTCCGCCAATTCCCTTCCCCTGCCACCTGCGATCGACTGCCAGTCGTGCCAGGCGGAAGCCCGGCACGTCGTGTCGTGCCAGCCCGCGCCGTACGATCTCCGGCGTCCGGGCATAGTCAACCGATGCAGGACTCAGACTATAGAAGCCGAGAATGGCTTTGTCGGCGTCGTCAATCGCAAGGAAAGTTTTCGCACCGCCCCGCTCGTGGCTCTTGCGGGCATAACGGCGCAAGAATTCATTCAGCGCCTCGTCGCCGCAATCAAAGGCTTCCCGATCATGTTTCTTGCTGATCGGCTCTTCGTGCCATGCCGTCACGATTTATTGCCGCTTGGGCAGTGCCCGGGCGGCTGCCAGCAGTTTTGCGTTCGGCGCAGGCGGATTCTCCAGCAGATCGAGCACTTGCCAACTATCCCTGTCAGAGAGTTGCACATGGTCGGCCTGTTCGATAACGGCCTTGGCGGCGCGCAAGGCGTGATGGAGGACAAAATCGGTCAAGTCGGTGTGTTTCAGCGCCACCGCACGCATGAGCAGCGCCTTTTCCTCAGCCCGAATCCGCAGGGACATTCTGCTGTTGTCTTCAACGGCTATTCTCGGCATCGCGGCCTCTCCTCATTGTACACATTCAAATAGTACACTACGACGGGGCGAGAGTCAACGCCGTTTCTTGCACCCTCCCTGCGTCGCAGGTCATCTGTGAAGAAACAGCCTCGACGGAGACTAAAGATGACCGACCTGCGCTACCCCATCGGCAAGTTCCACTTCGACGGACCACCGACCGAAGAGCAGAGAAAGAAGTTCATCAACGATATCGTCCAGGCCCCCGCCGACCTGCGTGCGGCGGTGAAAGGGCTTTCGGAGGAACAACTCGACACACCGTACCGCCCCGACGGATGGACCGTGCGCCAGGTCGCGCACCACGTCCCGGACAGCCATCTCAACGCCTACGTGCGCTTCAAGCTGGCGCTCACCGAAGAGGGACCGACGATCAAGCCCTACGCCGAAGACCGCTGGGCGCAGCTGGCCGACACGCGGGCGACTCCCGTCGAGGTCTCAATGGCGTTGCTGGATGCATTGCACGACCGCTGGGTTCGCCTGCTGCGTTCGCTCCAAACGGAAGAGTGGAAGCGAACCTTCCGCCATCCCGAGCTGGGCTCGGTGAGTCTGGAAAAGAACCTCGCGCTCTATGCCTGGCACGGACGCCATCACGCGGCCCACATCACCAGCCTGCGGGAGAGAAACGGCTGGTAGGAACCAGTTTCTAGTTTCTAGCTTCTGGTTTTTAGTTTCTAGTTCCGGCCTCCCGTCGTTGCTGTTCAAGACTGGAAACCGGAAACTGTCTCACGACATGCCCAACTTCCACAGCAAATAGCTGCCGGCTTCCCGCATTACCGCATAGACGCGCTGCCCGGCGCTGTGCGGACGCGAATCCAGCCGGGGCGCGACATACACGGGACCGATACCTTCATGCTCCAGCAGCCTCTTAATGCGGAACTCGTGGTAGGCATCGCTGACCGCCACGCAACTGTGCAGTCCGTTGGCACGCATGATCACAGCTACCCGCACTGCCGATTGAGCGGTGTCGGAGCCTTGGGTCTCGGCGATCAGGTTGCGCTCCGGAATCCCGCGATGCTTCAGGTAATCGCTGCCCACGCCCCCTTCGCTGAAGCTGGGGTCGGACGCGGCGCCGCCAGTAGTAATGACGACGGGAGCGATTCCTTTCTTAAAAAGATCGAGAGCGTGATCGAGCCGCGCGCGCAACACGGGCGAGGGACGGCCGGAATATTCTGCCGCGCCGAACACGACAATGGCATCCGCCGGGTGCAGTTCTTGCAGCGATCCCTCATGCACAATGCCAATCGCGGTCAGGACAAGGAACGAAACCAACGCCCCCAACGCCGCCAGCCCGAGCGTCTCCAGCCGCAACAGCCAGCGGCGTCGCGGATGCCGGTTCGCAGAATCGTCAGTCATCCTTGGGCGTGAGTCATCCTTTGGCAAAGAAGGTGGAAATTTCTTCGGCAGGGATCGCGCCTTCGCGGATGACGCGCCAGCGTGACCCTTCGTCGGTGAGGTCAATGATGGTAGAAGCGACATCGCGCGGGGAGGTCCCCCCGTCCACGATAATGCTGATGCGGTCCTTGAGTTGATCGCGCACCTGCTCCGCGCTCGTACACTCGGAGGCACCACTCAGATTGGCCGACGTAGCCGTGATTGGAATGGCTGCTGCCACCACCACGGCCCGTGGAATCTTGGCATTTGGCACGCGCAGGGCCACGTTGCCCGTGTTGGCGGTCACCTTCAGCGGCAGCCGCGATCCTGCTTTTACAATGATGGTGAGCGGTCCTGGCCAATACTGCCGCGCCAGGGCGTAAAACTCTTCGGGTAACGACTTGGCCAGTTCTTCCGCCTGATCCACGCTCTCGATAAGCAGCGACAGCGGTTTGTGCCGCGAGCGGGTCTTGATGTCGTACACGCGGTCGACGGCGCGCAGGTTGAACGGATCGGCGGCCAGCCCGTAGAACGTGTCGGTCGGCATGCCCAGCACTTCGCCGGCTCGAATCTGGTCGGCGGCGTACTTTACCAGTGAACTCTCAGGGGTCTCACAATTGATTTTTAGGATTTCCGCGCGCACGGCGCTCCCTTCCTGCACGATTCCGCTTGGAACATTTTGTCCGTGGAACCTACCATAATACGGCAAAGGGCCGCAAGACGGGTGGGCGCGGTATCATGCAATGACGATCGCAGTCACGATCCCAATGAAGAAGTCCTCAGAAACCTCGCTCAGTGCGCAGCACAGGCTGCGCCGCGTTGAGGGACGCCACAACCCCCTGGTCAAGCAACTCCGTCAGGCCTTCTCGCGGGCAGAGCTCACCGAATCCGGCGACTGCGCCATCGAGGGCCTGCGCATTCTGGAAGAAGCCATCCGCAGCGGCCTGCGCTTCAGCGCGGTGTTCTTTCGCGAGTCGGCGCAAGACCGGGCCGAGCGTTTGCTGCCGCAGATCGGCGCACAGGTCGAAACCTTGCTGCTTCCCGACAAATTATTCGACAGCCTCGTGCCCAGCGAGTCGCCTCAGGGTGTGGCTGCGCTGGTGCGCCTGAAGCAATTCTCGCTCGACGATGTCGTTGAGAAGGAGCGGCTGCAGGTCGGCCCGATCGTTGTGTTGGCCGGACTGCAAGACCCGGGCAACCTGGGCACAATTCTGCGTTCGTCCGAGGCGTTTGGAAGCGCGGGAGTGGTGCTCGGCGAAGGCACGGTCAGCCCCTACAACTCGAAAGTTGTTCGCGCCTCGGCTGGATCGGTGTTCCGCCTGCCCGTGATTCATGGGCAATCTCACGGGCGAGGGAAGTCAGCGACAGCAAAGCTGGAGGAAGTTTCAGAGAAGTTGCGGGCCCAAAGCGTGCGCCTGATTGCGACTTCCTCGCACAAAGGGACGCCGCTGGATCAAGCAGATTTGAAAAGCACAGTCGCGATCTTCTTCGGCAACGAAGGCGCCGGCCTGTCGCGCGAAGTGATGTCCAAGATGGATGAGGTAGTTGTCATTCCGCACACGGCGCAGGTGGAGTCTCTCAACGCCGGCGTGGCCGCGAGCATAGTGCTGTACGAAGCCGCTCGGCAGAGGAGGTGACGGTTTCAATGGGACTCTTCCAACCCAGCCCGAGCGCCGACAGCGCCACCGACCGCACCCGTCCGCTGGCGGATCGCATGCGTCCGCGCACCCTCGAGGAGTTCGCCGGCCAGGAGCACCTGATCGGTCCCGGCAAACCTCTGCGCACGCAGATTGACCGCGACGACACGGGCTCGCTCATCTTCTGGGGACCGCCGGGCACGGGCAAAACTACGCTGGCAAAGATCATCGCCCGCATGACCAAGGCGGAGTTCATTGAGTTCTCCGCCGTCCTCGCCGGAATCAAGGAGATCAAGCAGGTCATGGCCGACGCTGAGCGCGCCCGCCAGTACGGCACGCGCACCATCGTCTTCATCGATGAGATTCACCGCTTCAACAAAGCCCAGCAGGATGCCTTCCTGCCCCATGTGGAAAAGGGCAACATCCGCCTGATCGGCGCCACTACCGAGAATCCGTCCTTCGAAATCAACGCTGCGCTGTTGTCGCGTTGCCGCGTCTATGTTTTGCAGCCATTGACCGAAGATCAGATCGTGCAACTGCTGAAGCGAGCGCTGACCGACGAGGAACGCGGCCTGGGCACAATGAACTTGCGCGCCTCCGACGATGTGCTCAAGAGAATCGCCAGCTACACCAGCGGCGACGCCCGCAGCGCCTACAACGTACTGGAGGTAGCAGCCAGATTGACGCAACAGGTTGGGAACAAGACTGCGGAAATCACTGACGACATCGTGCGCGACGCGCTGCAGAAACGCACCCTGCTCTACGACAAGGCCGGCGAAGAGCATTACAACCTGATTTCAGCTCTGCACAAGTCAGTGCGCAACAGCGATCCCGATGCCGCGCTCTACTGGCTCGGCCGCATGATTGAAGCGGGCGAAGATCCGCTCTATATCGCGCGCCGTGTGGTACGCATGGCGGTCGAAGACATCGGCCTCGCCGATCCCAACGCGCTTTCATTATGTATGGCCGCGCGCGACGCCGTGGATTTCATCGGCATGCCCGAGGGCAATCTCGCTCTGGCGCAGGCCGTCGTCTATCTCTCGGTTGCGCCCAAGTCGAATGCGCTTTATACGGCATACGGCGCCGTGCAGCAGGATATCGAACAAACCGCCGCTGAACCCGTCCCACTGCACCTGCGTAACGCTCCCACGGGGCTGATGAAAGGCCTGGGCTACGGCAAAGATTATCAATACGCGCACGATGTCGAAGGCAAAGTCGCCAGCATGCAATGCCTGCCGGACAATTTGCGGGACCGCGTCTACTACCGTCCGACCAATGAAGGCATCGAGAAGCGCATCCGCGAGCGGATGGAAGAGATCAGGAAACTACGCGCGCCCGCTGCCGAAAGCAAAGCCTCACGCCCCAAGAAAGAATCTTAGACATCCTGCCCGGCATCCTATAGAGGAACAAACGTGTATGGTTTGCGCCCACCTGCGGGTTGAGAAGGGCTGAATCCCATGGTCACGATTCCTGGAGCCGTCGCCGTTCCCGTTCGTCCGCTGCGCATCGATCAGGTGGAGGACCTGCAAAAGCTGCAGAAAGCGGCGCAGAAGATCACTTCAATCCTCGACCTCGATCAACTCATCGACAACATTGTGAATGATGTCGCACGTTCCTTTGGCTGCGTGGAGGCCGGCATCTACCTGCACGACGAGGAACACGGGGAGATGGTACTCGCCGGCGTGCATGGATGCAGCGTCAACCACAAAGGCCATCGCTTGAAGATTGGCAAGGAAGGCATGGTCGGCTACGTCGCCTCAACCGGCCAAATGCGCTATGCGCCCGACGTGCGCAAGGACGACTATTACATTGGCTGCGAACACTCCACGCTCTCCGAAGTGGTGATTCCACTTCACGTTGGCGAGCGCCTCGTGGGTGTCTTCACTGCCTCCCATCCCGAACTGGACGCCTTTCCTCGTCAGCAACTGAGAATTCTTCAAGCGCTGTGTGATCACGTGGCGGTGGCGGTAAACAACGCCCGCCGCTTTCAATCGGAACGTGCAGAACGGGAAACCATGAGCCGCGAGGCTCAGGACGCCCGGGTGATGCAGCAGGCGCTACTGCCCAAGAGTTCCCCTTTCATCCCGGGCTTTGTGATTTCCGGTTTGAGCGTCCCCGCCGGCGCCGTCGGAGGAGACTGGTACGACTTCATCCCGTTTCCCGACGGCCGGTGGGGCTTGGTGTTGGCAGATGTCTCCGGAAAAGGCACGGCTGCCGCGCTGTTGATGTCGGCTACCCGTGGAATGCTGCGGTCTCTCGCGGAAGCCTGCTGCAGCCCCGGTGAGGTCTTAACTAAGCTCAACGGCCTGCTGGTGGATGACTTTCCCGCGGGCAAGTTCGTCACTCTGGTCTATGCGGTGCTCGATCCGGCAACTCGCACTGTGATATTCGCCAACGCGGGACATTTGCATCCGCTCTTCATCGATGACCATGGAGCGCACTTCCTCGACACTGAGCGCGGACTGCCTCTCGGCATAGCCAGCGGAGATTATTCCGAAACGTGCATAAGTCTCTCCGAGGGTTCGCGGCTTGTCTTCTACAGCGATGGCATCACTGAAGCCGTAAACGCGGATGAACAGGAATATGGGCTTGAACGGCTCGCCGAACATGCGGTTAGCGCTGGGGCGTCTGCCGTCAGCATCGTTGACGATGTCCGCGGATTCGCGAATGGCGCAGGCGTGCGCGACGATGCTACTGTGATTTTCGTCGGGGTTAGGCGTTAGGTCAGACGCTAGGGCTTCGGTTCATCGGAACCGCGCGTGGTGTTCCTTCAGAATGCAGCGATCCATTATCACGAACAGGCCCGCCTGGCGCGCTTTTTCAGCGGCTTTTTCGTGAATCACTTCTTCCTGCATCCAGATCGCCGGAACTTTCAACTGAATCGCCTCGTCCACAATCTCTTCTACAAACTCCGGCCGCCGGAAAATGTTCACGATGTCGATCTTCTCCGGCACCTCGAGCAAAGAAGCATAAGACTTCCCGCCCAGACAAGACTCGATCTGCGGATTCACTGGAATGATGCGGTATCCCTGGCTTTGCATGTAGGCCGCCACGCCATAGCTGGGACGCAGCGGATTGTCAGAGAGTCCAACCACCGCGACGGTTTTAGCGCTTCGTAATAGTTCGGTTACGGGATCTGCCTGCGGGAAAGAAGCCATTTGATTGTCATCCTGAGCAAGCGTTTTTTGCGCAGGGATCCGGGCGAGCCGCGCGACGCGTCGCGTTTTCTGCGACGTAATCGCGCGTTTGGCTCGCTTCCTCTATTTCTTGTTCGCCATGTCCAATTTCTGCTTGTACATCTTCAGAGCCAGCTTACGGACGGTATCGGAGACCTCTTTGTTGGCGGAGATGTTTTTCAAGTCCTGGATTTGCAGATGCTTCATCAACCCTAATCCAAGATCGAGCGGCGTGCGCGGGTTCGACACCAGATTCCGCACCACAATGTAATTCTTCATGAAGCGCCGTTTCAGCGGAATCTGCCGCAGCACCGCTTCCAGCACATTCTTCTGCAGGGCAAACTTTTCTACTTCCCCGTCGGAAATCTTGGGGGCATCGAGCACCGCCAGCGCCACCACCTTGGTGCCGTCGCGAATCAGAATGGACCGCTCTTCCTTATTGCCTTTCATCGCCAGCTGGATGCGGCCTTTCACATCCAGGCGATTGATCTTCTGCAGTGTGTTGTCACGCCGGGCGGGCTGAGGTTTCGCTGCGGCGAGTTTAGCTTTCGCTGTGGCCGCGGAAGCCGCGCTCGCAGACTCGGCAGCAGCTTTCTCCGTGTTGTCGGCAGTCTCCGCCATCTCTTTGTTTTCCGATACGGGGAAATAATCAGAGCCCAGCAATTCCACTATGCCGCCGACCGGCTGGAACGGCTTATCCTGCTCGACAGCAATCTCAGTCGCGTGCTCGGTGAGGTAAGCGGAAATCGCCTCTTCAGGAACTTCTCCACCGTTGTCGATTACCTCGGGAGCCGCTTCCTGAACCAGTTCGGCAGCCTTCTCAACAACGGCTTCATCAACTTGCGGCACGCTGCCCACAACGGGAGCTGATGCCGGCTCGCTCTTACCGCCTCGGAGCAGTTCGGCGACTGCGGATGCATCGGTGGCCTTCAAGTATGGGTTTGCCCGGAGACACTCCAGAATGCCCGCCGAAGCCCGCACCCGCGGACTTTGCAGCAGCGCCGCGATTCCTTCGGGAGATGCGGAGATGGCGAACTTGGCTATTTCACCATCGGCAACAGACGGATTCTCCAGCAGCGCCGGCAGCAGTTTAGGACGAAGATTCTCGGGTGCAACCAGGTAGTCGAGTACCTCGCGCGGAGTCTTCGGATCAGAGGCCGCCGCCAGCGAAGCTTTTTCGTCCCACCCCGCCAAAGTCATGCGGGCAAGGTCGCCAAAAATCTTATTGTGTTTGGCGAGGTAAACCAGAATCTCAATGTTTTCGTCGGGTGGCACGGACAGCGCGCCCTTCGCCGCAAACTGCATCATGTTCGACGGCAACTTGGAAGCGCGAATTAGATCGATCTGCCGCGGCATCATTTCACCTCCTGGACTTATGAAGAAGAACCACGAGGACGGCCCAGGTCCGCTCTAGCTTCGAGTTCCCGGACCGCCAGCTCCAACTCCCCAATCAATCGGCAAGGCTTGCCTCGAAGAAATTCCTCCAGCAAAGCCCGATAGTACCAAAGAGTTCCATCGCGTCCGCCGTTGAAACGGTCCCAAATTGACTCCCCAACTTCCCGGAAGTCGGAAAGAATAGAGCGCGCGTTGTTGAGTTTGTCTGCGGCGGAAACCAGCCGGGTTTCCGCATCGGCACTTTTCAGGTGACGGATATAAGCCTCTTTGCGCTCGCGCCACGGCGGCTTGGGCTCGGTATCCGAGTCTGTGCAGCCGTCCACAATCTTCGCCACGCGGCTCCCGAATTTCCGCCGTACTTCTTTCAGCATGGGCGCGCCGCCGCAGTCTTCCACCACATCATGCAGCAGAGCCGCAATCGCAAGATCCTCGTCACCACCGAACTCCAGCACCAGCGAAGCAACCCCCATCAAGTGCGCGATGTAAGGAGTGCTGGAGGCCTTACGCGTTTGTCCGGCGTGTTTCTCCGCGGCAAACCGAAATGCCCGCTGGAAACGCGGACCCAGCTTTACTGATTTCCGTTTCGCCGCCGCTGCCCTCGCCGGTTTCGCGCTCACGACTTCTCCCCGCGCCGCGCCAGCAAATATCCCCGGATGAACGGCTGCAAGTCGCCATCGAGCACGCGGTCCACGTCGCCCACCTCGGTCTTGGTGCGGTGGTCCTTGATCATGCGGTAGGGCTGCAGCACGTAGGAACGGATCTGCGAGCCGAAGTCGTTATCGAGTTTTGAATCCTCAATTTTCTTCGTAGCCGCGCGCTTTTTCTCCATCTCGAATTCGTAGAGCTTGGAGCGCAGCATGCTCATGGCCCGCTCCCGATTCTTATGTTGCGAGCGTTCGTTCTGGCAACTGGCCACCAGCCCAGTGGCAAGGTGAGTGATGCGCACCGCCGAATCCGTCGTATTGACGTGCTGCCCACCCTTGCCGCTCGAACGGTAGGTGTCGGTGCGAATGTCTTCGGGCTTGATGACCACTTCAATGCTGTCGTCGATTTCCGGAGAAACAAAAACGCTGGCAAACGAAGTATGCCGCCGCTTGGCCTGGTCGAATGGCGAAATCCGCACCAGGCGGTGCACGCCGATCTCGCTGCTCAGCAGGCCGAAGGCATATTCGCCGTTCACCGCAAAGGTAGCCGATTTCAGGCCCGCTTCTTCGCCCGGCTGATAGTCGTACAGGACGGTCTCGAATCCCTGCCGCTCCGCCCAGCGCAGATACATACGCAGCAACATGTCGGCCCAGTCCTGAGATTCCGTTCCGCCCGCTCCGGGATGAATGGTCACGATGGCATTGAGCGCGTCGTTTGGCCCGGAAAGCAGCGTCTCGGTTTCCAGTTTGTCGACCAATTCGCGCAGCGAATCAATGTCTCGGCGTAGTTCAGCGTCAACAGTTTCGCCTTCCTTGGCCAGTTCGAAGTAGGCGGCAATGTCATCACCGCGGCGGGCCAGATCGGCGTCTGTAGCCAGCAGATGCTCCAGACGCTTCTTCTCGCGCATTACCTGTTGGGATCGTTGCGGATTCGACCACAGATTCGGCTCGGCGGCCTGCTTTTCGATTTCGGCTAGTTGCGGACGGAGCTTGTCCGCGTCAAAGATACTCCCGGAGTTCGCGCACCTTCTTGTTGAGTGATCCGTATTCCTGATCGAGCTCTTGATTCATTCGGAGTCTTTCGCCTTCCCGGAAAATGCGAAGCGCGTGAGCAGCGCCCCTGCTGAAATTATCGCACACAGCCAGGCGAACCAGTCGCCGTGCCGTGTGTAGAAAGTGGTTACGGAGGTGAGGGCATACGGAGCAACCAGCGCTCCCCGTTCCTTGCGGGGAAGCCGCGCAACGGTTCGGCCATAGGGATCGATCGAAGTCGTCACCCCGGTGTCTGTCGCGCTTAAGATCCAGCGGTCGTTCTCGATGGCGCGCATGCGTGTCTGATTCAGGTGCTGCGCGTACGCTCCGCTGTCACCATACCAGCCGTCGTTCGAAAGATTCACCAGAACCTGCGCGCCCTCTTCCGCAAATTGCCGCACTTCACCGGGAAACACGGACTCGTAGCAGATGAAAATTCCCAGCCGCGTGGTTCCGGCGTCCAGGGGCGCCCGCGACGCTCCGGATTCAAACTCTCCCACCTCCTTGGTCAGACCTCCGGCAAACGCAAATAGCCGGGGGAACGGCAGGTATTCTCCAAAAGGCACCAGATGCACTTTGTCGTAACGCGCACTCCAATCGCCCGCGGGACTGATTAGCGCGGCCGAGTTGAACACTTGCGAAGCTGACCTTCCGCCCTGCAGGGCGGGCGCGGTTCCGATCGCGCCCGTCACTACCCAGCTGTGCGTATCGCGAGCCATCTGGCTCACCGGCTCGCGAAATAAAGGATCGCTCGCAAAGAAGGGCGCCGGAGATTCAGGCCAGATGATCAAATCGATACCGCCCGGCTTCGAATTGTTCGATTCTGACGCAGTCGAAGCGTCGCGCTTCACGCTGAGTTCCTTCACACTGAGGTCCGTCAGTTCACGCAGCGTGCGCTCGAAAGTGTCGCGAGTCCAGTTTTCGTCCACCGGAATGTTTTCCTGGACCAGCAGCGCCGCATGATCCGCCGGAATCGCGGGCGCATCCACTAACCTCCCCGCCTGCAGCACTGCCGCCGCAGCCACCGCAGCCAGTAGGAGCGTGCTTCGCTTTTTTCTAGGCACCAGGAACGCCGCCGCGACCGCGACATTGACCAAGATGATCTCGAACGAAACTCCGTAAACTCCGGTCCAGGTGGTGATGCGGCTAAGTGAAATATTATCCACCTGCGCGGTGCCCAGCAGGTTCCACGGAAAGCCGGTAATGCGTGTCCGCGCCAACTCCACCGCAACCCACAGAAACGGCGCGGCGATCAGCGCCCGACGATAATCTCCGCCCGGTCCCACCGACCAGGTCAACAACAAACCGAACAGCCCGTGATAAAGCCCCAGATAAAGGCAAAAAAGAAAGAGAGCCAGCAAAGCAAACGGCGCGCTCAGGCCGCCGTGTTCGTGCATGGTGTTATAGATCCAGTAACACGTCCCCGCATACCAGAAGATTCCGGATAAGTATGCCAGCAGAAAAGCCTGCCCGGGTTTCGCAGCCTGCAGATTGACCGAGCCATTGATCTCCAGCACTCCCGCGGGCCGCGCACGCAAGAGAGCCACAATCAGAGGCGCAAAAGCCACCCAGGAGAGAACGTAGAGCCCGGCAAGAGGAAAAATGAGTACCTGCAGGAGCGATGAGAGGAGGACCAACAACCAGGCGCTGAAGTGAATTTGCCGCACGCAGAAGGATAACAAACCGGCTGTCAGTCGTCCGCCGTCGAGCGGCCGCTGCCACTCATCTTGAATCTTGTCATTCCGAGCGGGCCTCCCGCGAGGAACCTGCTGTCCTCGCCGTCAGCACCGAACTCCGCACGAACTCGACAATCTCCGCCGTCACGTAGGGTGGAGGCGTGATCCGAAACACGGGCCGCTCAGCCACCGGCTTCAAGGAAACGCCTTGCCACGCCGCTTCCCCAGGCTTCGAACCATCGTGAAGAATCACCGCACCGGCGCGGTCCAGAAATTCCCGCGCCGAAGTCTTGAAATCTTCCGTGGCCGGGTCCAGCACGGTCAGATATAAGTCCGGCCGCAGGAACTTCAACACGCTGTTCGATTCCACCATCACATGCCGCGACCGCTCCAGCCGCTGCCGCAGAGCCGGCATGGCTTCAGCCAGCCTGCCCTGCTCAGTGCGCACCCACAAAGCTCGGGCTGCACCCGCCGCCAGGAAGCGTGAAGTGTCCGACTCTCCGCCGCGGTCCTTCTCTTCCGAAATCGCCCAGCTATGATCAGCGGTAGCGCAATCGCACGGCGCTCCGTTGGCCGAGCAGACTCCGTGTCCATACTGCGTAATCTTCACAGCAGTCCAATCGTATTCGCGCAGCGCGGAAATCAGCCCCGCGACCACGCTGGTCTTCCCCACGCTTCGGGAATGCCCGCCAATCACCACGATCGCCACATCTACCTCTTCTTCCCCAACCTCGCCAGCGCCGCCAGCTGCTTCAGATACTCCCTAACCGGTTGTGCCGGAGTCCCCCAGAAAGCCACACCCTTGCCGCGCAGCACTTTATTAGGCAGCACACCGCCCTGCCCGCCTAACATCACTCCCTCTTCAATGCGCGCATGTTCGCCAATGCCGACCTGCCCTCCGAGCACGACGTCATTCTCGATCACAATGCTGCCGGAAAGCCCGGTCTGTGCCGCGATCACCACATTCTGCCCCAGCCGGCAGTTGTGACCGATGTGCACCAGGTTATCGATCTTCGTTCCCCGCCCGACGCGCGTTTCGTCGAGCGCCCCCCGGTCGATCGTTGTGTTGGCGCCAATCTCAACATCGTCCTCGATCACCAGCCTGCCCACCTGGGGAAATTTCTCGTAGCGCCCGCTCTTCGGGTCGCGCACATATCCGAAACCGTCGCTTCCCAGAACCGCACCCGCATGCACCAGCACGCGGTCGCCCAGCGTTGTTCCCGCATAAATCGTAACCTTCGGATAAATCTCGCAGTCCCGCCCAATCTTCACACCACGCCCAATCGCACAACCGGCGCCAATCCGCGTGCCCTCGCCAATTTCCGCATCCGCCCCGACGACGCCGTACTCCCCCACCATGACACCCGTCGCCAGACGAACTGAAGAATGAACCACAGCAGTTGCGTGTATGCTCGGGTTTTTCCCGTCGCGATCGCCCTCCGCGAGAAAGCGCGCCGCCCGCGCGAAGGTTAGTTTGGGATGACGGCTGATGAGCAACGGCTTGTCGGATGACGTCGCCGCGAATTCCCCCGCAATCACCGCACCCGCGCCAGACTGCAGCGCCCGCGGAAGATATTTCTCTTCCTCCACAAACACCAGATCGTGCTTGGAAGCCGATCCAATGCTGGCCACGCCCCCGACCTCGACACTCCCATCCCCTTGCAGGCGGGCTTCAACGGCCTCGGCAATCTGTTGCAGCGAGCGCTTCATGGCTCTCACTCTATAGCAGACCAAGGAGGTGACGAAAGTGCTCGCCCAACCGCACTGCTGCCTTCTCGCATCTGCCAGCCTACAATCACTTTATGGAAAAGAAGGTCTTCTGGATAACCTTCACGGTGCTCGGCTTGCTGGCGGACTTTCTGCTGCCGATTTGGTGGGGCCTGGCCGCAACCGTTCCCATCCTCTTCGCATCCTGGTGGGTTGCATACCGCAGCGATTGGTTCTGAGCTCAGGAAATTTCAGGACTCGATCATGGTGAAACTGCCGCCCGCGGCGGTGCAGCCGGTGCCGCCGATCACCGACCAGTTACCCGAGATCGTGGCACCGGTAAGCGAAGCCGAACTATTATTCGAAGTTACAATCGCCGTGCCGGTCACAGTTCCGTTGAGGGTAAGGGTGCTGCCGTTCTCCTTCACAACATACGTAATCGTGCCGGTCACGGTGTCGTTACTATTAAGCTGCAGCAGGACTGACCCGGTCGGCGTTACCGCAGAAATGGATGTGAAACAGGTCCCCTGATTAAGGAATTGAAAGCTCGTGATGTTTAGCGTGCCGTCACTGTTCACGGTAAACGCCGTGATAAAGCTGAGGCCGGACCCGTCACTGGCCCCCCCGGTCAGCTCCGCTTCCCAAATCCCGCCCGTCGTCGACTGAAGAGTCGGCGAGCTGCTGCCACAACCGTTCAGCATCAGCGCGACCAGCAGCAGAATTGCAACTTCCTTCATGAATTTTCCTTGAGCCTCAAAACTGATCCAAAATTGCCCACTTAAGATTACAGAGATGCAGGCTGGCCGGTCAATGGATGTAAGCCGGTCGACGATTCCCGCGCAGACCAGCGCTGCCCACCCTGCCTCCGTCCCCAGCACCATCATCCTAAAGTAGTGTCATCCTGAGCGGAGTCGAAAGGATCCCTACCCTCCCTACGCCCCGCGCTTCCCCTTCAACTCCGCCAGCAACTGCTCAATGCGATCCTCTTTCTCCAGCGCGGCTAGGCGGTCTTCCATATTGTCTCCTGCAATCTCCGCCTTCGCCTGTCCCACTGCCTCGGAATGCGCCACCTTGCGCTTCATGCGGTCGAAGGCCGCGGCTTTCGAACCATCGCCGATGGCAAGCCGGGCGTCGCTGGCTTTGCCCACGGCGCGGGCGCGGCGATGTTGCGCGATCAGCAGATCGGCCTTGGCCTGCGCCTCGGTCAGCTTCTGCTCCAGTTGGCGCAGCGCGGCCTTCAGATTCTCCACCTGCGCTTTCTGATCGGCCACCTGCTGCGTAAAGCTCTCACTCATCTCGCGATAGCTTTCCACGCGCTGGAGTGAAGCCCGCGCCAGGTCGTCCTGTTTCTTATCGACCGACAGTTCGGCCTTGCGCATCCATTCCGCCACTTTGTCTTCGTTCTCCTTCTGCTTCTTCTCCAGCAGGTGCTGGTCGGCGATCGCAATCGCCACCTGCGTCTTGACCTGCAGCAGTTGGTTCTGCATATCGAGAATTACCTGCTTGATCATCTTTTCCGGCTCCTCGGCCTTATCGATCAGGTCGTTGAGGTTGGCCCGGACTAA
>Ga0209415_10003620_pt1 | contig 28727 bp, 26 predicted proteins | sample PeaSoiSIISIP2007_FD_187696 | JGI IMG/M metagenome (GOLD analysis project Ga0209415, IMG submission 187696) | Peat soil microbial communities from Weissenstadt, Germany - SII-SIP-2007 (SPAdes) (version 2) | ecosystem: Environmental > Terrestrial > Soil > Wetlands > Peat | place: Germany...
CTCCACCGTCGGGCGGCAGTGTCGCAGCGCTCCAACGAGCGTTACCTCGAGGCACTCGCCGCCGTGGACGACACCACTCCCTGTTCCCGTCTGTTCGACACGGTCGCGCGCCCGGTGCGCGAGGCGGGCCACCGCTTTCGCGCACTCCGCCTGGGCGACCCTGACGACCTCGCGCTGTTCGAGGTCATCGCCCGCGGAGAGTTCGTGACCACCGGCTTTCGCAACCGCGACGTGCGCGCGCACCTCTACGCGCGCCCCAAGACGGCCGTCGACCAGCGGCGACTCTCCGGCAAGGTCAGCCGCCAACTACGGCTCCTGCGGGCGCACGGCCTGATTCGCAAGGTGCCCAAGACGCACCGCTACCACCTCACCGAGCGCGGCCGATTACTCACCGCCGCACTGCGTGCGACGCGTGATGCAAGCATCCAGCAACTGCTGCGCGACGCCGCATGACCCGTCGGAAAATCCTCGCGTCATACCAAGACTTTCGAAAGTAGTAGCTCAGGGGCCGAGCCTGTGGCCAAGGCTGTCAGCGGTCGGCGTTCGGTTGCTACCTCTCGTTTGGTTTCAGCAACCGCGCTTAGGGCGGACCCTTCACCGACACTCACCGCGTCTTGGGACCTCCTGTCCTGTCTGGTTCGGATGTCGCAAGCAGCTCGATCGCGGCGCCCAGGCAACTCTGCAGTCTTTCCCGACGTGCGCCCCGATTTGGCGAGATTTGACAACTGCTCGTCGCCGGCTGGTCTGCATTTGAAACAGCGACCCCCTCTGCTCGGCCACCAGCTTCGCCTCCACCCTGATTTGCCGCGCCCGCGCCACCATGGTACTTCCCTCTGACGATGAGTCGGGCGGTAACCATGGAAAAGGTGGTGAACCTCGCCAAACGGCGGGGGTTTGCCTTTCAGTCGAGCGAGATCTACGGCGGGTTGGCGAGCTGTTGGGACTACGGGCCGGTCGGCGTCGAGCTCAAGCGCAACGTCAAAGAAGCGTGGTGGCGCGATATGGTGCTGACGCGCTCCGATATCGTCGGCATCGACTGCGCCATCTTGATGCATCCGCGCGTCTGGGAAGCCTCTGGACACGTTGCCGGGTTCACCGACCCGTTGGTCGACTGCAAGAAATGCAACGAACGCTTCCGCGCCGACAAGCTGATGGACGCGCACTGTCCCGAGAAACCGTCGAAGCATCCCGGCGAATGCGGCGGCGAGCTCACCGAGGCGCGGCAGTTCAATTTGATGTTCAAGACCTTCATGGGCCCGGTCGAAGACACCGCCAACGTGGTCTTCATGCGTCCGGAGACGGCGCAGGGCATCTTCGTGAATTTCCTCAACGTGCTCAACGCGTCGCGCCACAAGATCCCGTTCGGCATCGCGCAGATCGGTAAATCGTTTCGCAACGAGATCACGCCCGGCAACTTCCTCTTCCGCACGCGCGAGTTCGAGCAAATGGAGATGGAGTTCTTCGTCAAACCCGGCGAGGACGAGCACTGGTTCGACTACTGGAAGGATATGCGCCTCGACTGGTACCGCAAGTACGGCATCAAAGCCGAGAACCTGCGCCTGCGGCCGCACGAGAAGGACGAGTTGGCGCATTACGCCAAAGGGTGCGTCGACGTCGAGTATCAGTTCCCGTTCGGCTGGTCGGAGCTGGAAGGCATCGCCAACCGCACCGACTTCGATCTGAAACAACACGCCGAGTACAGCGGCAAGGACCTCAGCTACTTCAACGAAGAGACGCGCGAGCGTTTCGTGCCGTACGTCATCGAGCCGGCGGCCGGCGCCGACCGCGCCACGCTGGCGTTTCTCGTCGATGCCTATGACGAAGACGAAGCCGAAGGCGAGACCCGCGCCGTGCTGCGCTTCCATCCGCGGCTGGCCCCCGTGAAGGCCGCCGTGTTCCCGCTGCTGCGCAAAGACGGGCAGCCCGAGAAGGCGCAGGAAGTGCGCGACCTGCTCGCCCGACATTTCCCGGTGCAGTACGACCAAGCCGGATCGATCGGCCGGCGCTATCGGCGTCAGGACGAAATCGGAACGCCGTACGGGATCACCGTCGATCACCAGACCATGCAGGACAACACCGTAACTGTCCGCGACCGCGATTCGATGCAGCAAGATCGCATTCCCATCGACCGGTTGCCGGACGAACTGAAACGACGGATTGAAGGATGAAGAAGAAAGTCAAAAGTCAAAAGTCAAAAATCAAAACGCAAAAGGCAAAAGGTAAGAGTGCGACTCGCACCGCGCGGAGGACGAAGAGCGCTTTGAAGCAGAAGGCGAGGCCGAAGGCTGCGGCGCGTGTGTCGACGAAGCAATCTGCGGCCCGCTCGCGTAAGGCGCCGGCGCGGACGAAGTACGTCTACGCCTTCGGCGGCGGGCGCGCCGACGGCAACGCCAAGATGAAGGAACTCCTCGGCGGCAAAGGCGCGAACCTCCACGAGATGGCCGGGCTCGGCCTGCCGGTGCCGCCGGGATTCACGATCTCCACCGACGTCTGCACCTACTTCTATGCCAACGGCCGCCGCTATCCGGCGGGGCTACGCGATGAAGCTGCGAAGCAACTGAGACGCGTTGAGGAGCTGGTCGGCCGCCGCTTCGGTGATCCGGCGAATCCGCTGCTCGTGTCGGTGCGCTCCGGCGCGCGCGCGTCGATGCCCGGCATGATGGATACCGTGCTCAATCTCGGCCTCAATGACGAGACGGTGCAGGGGATCATCCAACTGTCCGGCAACCCGCGCTTCGCGTATGACTCTTACCGTCGCTTCGTAGCGATGTACGGCGACGTCGTCCTCGACCTCAAGCCACAGTCGAAGACCGAGATCGACCCGTTCGAGGAGATTCTCGAGCGCAAGAAGCGGGCGCGCGGCGTCAAGCTCGACACCGAGCTCACTGCCGACGATCTGCGCGAGCTGGTTGGTGAGTTCAAGGCCGCCATCCGCGACCGCAAGGGCGTCGAGTTTCCGGAGGACCCACACGAGCAACTGTGGGGTGCCATCGGCGCGGTGTTCGGCTCGTGGATGAACGCGCGGGCGATTTCGTACCGCAAGCTCAACAACATCCCCGAGGACTGGGGCACGGCGGTGAACGTGCAGTCGATGGTCTTCGGCAACCTCGGCAACGACTCGGGCACTGGCGTTGCGTTCACGCGCGATCCGGCGACTGGTGAGAACATCTTCTATGGCGAGTTCCTCATGAACGCGCAGGGCGAAGACGTCGTCGCCGGCATCCGCACCCCGCTGCAGATCGCCGCGCTCGGCCGCGAGAACCCGAAGGTCTACGCCGAGCTGGTGAAGATCCGGCGCACGCTGGAGCGGCACTATCGCGACGTGATGGACATCGAGTTCACCATCGAGCGCGGCACGCTCTACATGTTGCAATGCCGCGTCGGCAAGCGCACCGGCGCCGCCGCCATTCGCATTGCGACCGAAATGGTGGGCGAGCGGCTGATCACCCCGCGTGAGGCCCTGTTGCGCGTCGATCCCGAACAGCTCAACCAGCTGCTGCGGCCGACGTTCGTGCCGGCCGAGAAGGAGCGCGCCGTGCGCGAGCACCAACTGCTGGCGCACGGCTTGAACGCCGGCCCCGGCGCCGCCAGCGGCCGGATCGTCTTCCACGCCGAGGACGCCGAAGCGGCGGTCGCCCGCGGCGAGCGCGTCATCCTGGTGCGCATCGAGACGTCGCCGGAAGACATCCGCGGCATGGCGGCCGCCGAGGGCATCCTCACGGCGCGTGGCGGTATGACCAGCCACGCGGCGTTGGTGGCACGGCAGATGGGCAAGGTCTGCGTCGCCGGTTGCGAAGCGCTGCTGATCGACTACGGCAGCGGCGAGATGCGCCTTGCCAATAGCGACCGGGTGCTCAAGGCGGGCGAGGACATCTCGATCGACGGCACCAGCGGCGATGTGTTCTTGGGTCGCATTGCGACCCAACCAAGCGAGGTGGTGCGCGTGCTCATCGACCGTACGCTCGCTCCGGCGCAGGCACCCGTGTATCAGCAGTATGCGCAGCTCATCAAGTGGGCCGACCGCGAGCGGCGCCTCGGCGTGCGTGCCAACGCCGACCAGCCCGATCAATGCGCCAATGCGCTGGCGTTCGGTGCCGAAGGCGTCGGCCTGTGCCGCACCGAGCACATGTTCTTCGGCGAAGGCAAGATCGGGCCGATGCGCGAGATGATCCTGGCGGAGACGGTGAACGAGCGGCGCGCGGCGCTGGCGAAGCTGCTGCCGCTGCAGCGGCAGGACTTCGAAGGCATCTTCCGGGTCATGAACGGGCGGCCCGTGACCATCCGCACCATCGATCCGCCGTTGCACGAGTTCCTACCGCACGACGACGCGGGGCAGGCGGTGTTGGCGGCGCAAATGGGCATCGCGGCGGAGCGCGTACGCGAGCGGGTCGCAGCGCTGCATGAGTTCAACCCGATGCTCGGCTTCCGCGGCTGCCGGTTGGGCATCATCTATCCCGAGATCACCGAAATGCAGGCGCGTGCGATCTTCGAGGCGGCCGCCAACGTGGTGAAATCCGGTGTGGCCGCCGTGCCCGAAGTGATGATCCCGCTGGTGGGGCACGTCAAGGAGCTGAAGCTGCAAGCCGATATCGTTCGCCGCGTTGCCAGCGAGGTAATGAAAGAGAAGGGCGTTCGCCTCAAGTACGCGGTGGGCACGATGATCGAGGTGCCGCGCGGCGCGCTGACCGCCGATGCGATCGCCGGCGTCGCCGAATTCTTTTCATTCGGGACCAACGATCTGACGCAGACGACGCTCGGCGTCTCGCGCGACGATGCGGCCCGGTTTCTCACTCCGTATGTGCAGGAGTTCGAGATCTATCCTAAGGATCCATTCGAGTCGCTCGACCTTGACGGCGTTGGTGCACTCGTGCGGATTGCGGTGCAGAAGGGTCGCGCGGCGCGGCCAACGCTGAAGATCGGGATCTGCGGCGAGCACGGCGGTGATCCGGATTCGGTGGTCTTCTGCCACCAAGCGGGACTCGACTACGTTTCGTGCTCGCCGTTCCGTGTGCCGATCGCGCGGCTGGCGGCGGCGCACGCCGCCTTGACGTCGGCACCGAGCCTCGGGGCGACGGAGTAGGTCGGGCTCCTTCGCGCCGCCGCATGGAGATCTCCGGGCGCACGCAGGTCGTCGGCATCATCGGCGATCCGGTGGCGCACTCGCTGTCGCCGGCGATGCACAATGCGGCGTTTCGGGCGCTCCACCTGGACTTCGTCTACGTGCCGTTCCATGTGCCTCCGGCGCAGCTGCGCGCCGCCGTTGCCGGCGTGCGCGCGCTGGGCATCGCCGGCATCAACGTCACCGTCCCGCACAAGGAACGGGTGATGGCGTTCCTCGATTCGGTCAGCGAGACGGGCCAGCGCGCAGGTGCCGTCAACACCATCGTCCAGCGCGACGGCCGGTTGCACGGCGAGAACACGGATGCAACGGGCTTCCTGCGGTCGCTCGATGAAGTCAAGTTCCGCGTGCGTGGCGCGCGCGTGCTGATGATCGGCGCCGGCGGCTCGGCCCGCGCGGTGCTCACGGCGCTGGGGGCAGGTCACGCGGCAGCGGTAACGATCGCCAACCGCACCGTGCGGCGGGCACAGCAGCTGGTGCGTCGCTGCGGACCCGCCGAGATGCAACTCGCCGTGACCGGCCTGACCAGCCTCGAGGATGCCGCGCTGCTGGCGTCCGTCGATCTGGTTGTGAACGCCACTTCGGTCGGCTTGCGCAGCGAGCGGTTCTTTCCATTGGCGTACGCGGCGACGCCGCGCCACTGCCTGTTTTTCGATTTGCTGTACGGGCGGGCGACCGACTTCTTGAAAGCTGCGGGGCGTGCCCATCGGCGCACCGTCGATGGGACCGGGATGCTGCTGCACCAAGGTGCGGCGGCGTTCACCTTGTGGACCGGCCGCCGCGCGCCGCTGGCGGTGATGCGGCGCGCGCTGCGCGCCGCTCTTTGACGCGGTGCGGTGCACGCCAATTCAAAATTGACAAGGCGGCAAGGCCCGTCTAGCGTAATGAATTCGTGGAGCGATGTGCTGACATGCCCGGCCGGGTGGCGTCATGACCACACGCCTCGGCGAATTGCTGGTTCGGCGCGGCCTGATCACCTCCGCCCAACTGACCAAGGCGGTGGAAGACCAGACCGCGAACGGCGGCGCGTTGAGTGCCGTGTTGGTGAAGCTGAGCTTCATCAGCGAACCCGACCTCGCCGGTTGCTTGCAGAAGGAATACCACCTGTCGCTGGTCGACCCCTCGGGGATGAACATTCCGAACGAGGTGTTGCGGTTGATTCCTGCCACCTTGGTGCAGCGTCATCATCTCGTGCCGATCAACCTGAGCGGATCGTCGCTCACGGTGGCGATGTCCGATCCCTCGAACATCGTGGCCATCAATGAGGTGAAATTCCTCACCGGCTACGATGTGAAGGTCGCCGTCGCGGCCGTGTCGGCCATCGCCGCGGCGATCGAAGAGTACTACGAAGAGCACGTCGGATACGACGAGGTTCTGACTGAGCTCGAAGGCGAGGACGTCGAGGTCGTCGAAGGGACCGAGGAGGTCGACCTCAAGGAGCTGGAACGGGCCACCGAAGACGCGCCCGTGGTGCGGCTGGTCAACGCGGTGCTGACCAGCGCCATCAAGCGGCGCGCGAGTGACGTGCACCTCGAGCCCTTCGAGAAGATGTTTCGGGTGCGGTTCCGCGTCGACGGGGTATTGGAAGAGATCATGCGCCCGCCGCTGAAGCTGAAGAACGCCATCACCTCGCGCGTCAAGGTGATGGCCGCCCTCGACATCGCCGAGCGCCGGCTGCCGCAGGACGGCCGCATCAAGCTCAAGCTCGGGCGCGGCCAGGAGATGGATTTCCGCGTGTCCGTGCTGCCCACCATCTTCGGCGAGAAGATCGTGCTGCGACTCCTCGATAAGTCGAACCTGCAGCTCGACATGACCAAGCTCGGCTTCGACGAGGCGGCACTCAAAGATTTCAAGGATTCGATCTACAAACCGTACGGCATGGTGTTGGTCACCGGTCCCACCGGCAGCGGCAAGACGACGACGCTGTACTCCGCGCTCTCCGAGCTCAACAAGATCCACTCGAACATTTCGACCGCGGAAGATCCGGTCGAGTTCAACCTCGTCGGCATCAATCAGGTGCAGATCCACGAGGACATCGGGCTCAACTTTGCGAGTGCGTTGCGCTCGTTCCTGCGTCAGGATCCGGACATCATCATGGTCGGCGAGGTGCGCGATTTCGAGACGGCCGAGATCGCCATCAAAGCGGCCCTCACGGGCCATCTGGTGCTCAGCACGCTGCACACCAACGATGCGCCCTCCACCATCAACCGCCTGCTGAACATGGGCGTTGAGCCGTTTCTGGTGGCGTCGTCCGTCAACCTCATTCTCGCGCAACGTTTGGCGCGGCTCATCTGCGCCAACTGTCGCCGGCCGGTAGAGCTCCCGCCGCAAGCGCTGTTGGACATCGGCGTACCGCGCGAGGAGGTCGGCGGGTTCACCTGCTTCCAGGGGACCGGATGCCCGCAGTGTAACGGCAGCGGATACCGCGGCCGCATCGCGCTCTACGAGGTAATGCCGATGAGTGAGGAGCTGCGCGAGCTGGTGCTCAATGGCGCCTCGGCAACCGATATCAAACGTAGCGCGGTGGGTCTCGGCATGAAGACGTTGCGACAGGCCGGGCTGGGAAAGCTGAAGGAAGGGCAGACGACCGTCGGCGAAGTGGTCCGCGTTACCATGCCCGACTAGAGCGACAGTATTCCGTTGCCATAAAATGCTTGACATGAATGTTTGGAATTTAGTATTGCTCGTCAGGGGGCAACCGGCAGCAATCGATGGCTGACGATCCGCATTCTGCTGCGTTCGAAGCCGCGCCGTCGCTGGCGCCGCTCAGCATCCAGAGATTTCTGGAGCTGGTGGTGGAACGCGGTGCGACCGACCTGCACATCTCGGCGGAGAGCCCGCCGCTCATGCGCGTCCACGGGGAACTGATGCCGCTGCCGTTTCCGCCGCTATCGGCGAATGAGACCAAGAATCTGTGTTACAGCCTCTTGACCGACAGCCAACGGCATCGCTTCGAAGAGGACAGCGAGCTGGACTTCTCGTTCGGCCTGCGCGGCTTGAGCCGCTTCCGTGGCAACTTGTTTGTGCAAAAAGGTGCGATCGGCGGCGCTTTTCGTCTGATTCCTTACGAGGTGCGGGCGCTGGCGGATCTCGGGCTGCCCCCGGTGGTGGCTGAGTTGACGAAGCTGCCGCGCGGCCTGGTGTTGGTCACCGGGCCAACCGGCAGCGGCAAGTCCACGACGCTGGCATCGATGCTCGACCGCATCAACAGCGAGCGTCACGAGCACATTGTCACCGTCGAGGATCCGATCGAGTTCGTCCATCAGCACCGCAAGTGTTTGGTCAACCAGCGTGAGGTCTACGCGGACACGCACGGCTTTTCCGAGGCTTTGCGGCACGTGCTGCGTCAGGATCCCGACGTCGTGCTGATCGGCGAGATGCGTGACCTGGAGACGGTGGCCTCCGCGTTGACGGTGGCGGAGACCGGGCACTTGGTGCTCTCCAGCCTGCACACCAACTCCGCGGTGCAGACGATCAATCGTATCATCGACATCTTTCCATCAAACCAACAGCCGCAAGTCCGCGCCCAGCTCTCGCTGGTGCTGCAAGCGGTCATCTCGCAACAGCTCATCCCGCGGCTGGACGGCAAGGGACGGGTGCTGGCCGTCGAGGTGATGATTCCCAATCCGGCCATCCGCAACCTCATTCGCGAGGAGAAGATCCATCAGATCTACTCCCAGCTGCAGGTCGGCCAGATCAAGTTCGGCATGCAGACCATGTCGCAGTCGTTGGTCGATCTCTACCAGCGGCGTTTGATCTCGTACGACGAAGCCATGGGACATGCCACCGAGCTCGAAGAGGTTCGGAGCATGCTCGGTCCCCCGCCGGGCACTCGACATCGCTAGGCATTGTGGCACGTCACGTGCTTCTCCTCTGATCCGGGAACGGAGAAAGGAAGCAATCTCTGGATTTTACAGGCTTCTTCCCGTCAGGAACGAGGTGAAAAAATGGCGGTCTTCCGTTGGCAAGGCGTTTCCCCGCGCGGGGAGACATTGGCTGGCGAGATGGAGGCACCGACGCGAGACGCGGTGCTCGTGCGGCTGCGCTCGCAGCGCATTCAGCCGATTCCGGCGAAAATAAAAGAAAAGGGCAAAGGGTTCGACAAAGAGCTGACCATCCCGGGTTTCGGCGAATCGATCAAGCAACGGGATGTGGTGATCTTCACCCGACAGCTGGCGACGATGATCGACGCCGGCTTACCGATCGTGCAATGTCTCGACATTCTGGGGTCCCAATCGCCGAACAAGAAGCTCCGCGTCGTCATTCGACAGCTTAAGGATGAGGTCGAGGCGGGGTCGACCTTCACCGACGCGCTGAAGAAGCATCCCAAGCTGTTCGACGATCTGTTCGTCAACATGGTAGCCGCCGGCGAGATAGGCGGTATCCTCGACGGCATCCTGCACCGGCTCTCCGGCTACATGGAGAAGGCCATGAAGCTGAAGAGCAAGATCAAGGGCGCGATGATCTACCCAGCAACGATCATCACGGTCGCTGTGGTCGTCACCACGATTCTGCTAGTCTTCGTCATCCCGGTGTTCGCGGAGCTGTTCTCCGGCTTCGGCGCCGCCTTGCCGGCGCCGACGCAGTTTGTGATCAATCTGAGCAATTTCACCATTGCGTACTTTCCCTACATCATCGGCGTCGCGGTGGCCGCGGGCGTTGCCTCGCGGCAATTCTATCGGACGGAGCGCGGCCAGTTGGCCTTCGACCAGATGTTCCTGCAGCTGCCGGTGTTCGGCGATCTGATCCGCAAGGCGGCGGTGGCGCGCTTCACGCGGACCCTGAGCACGCTGGTGTCGTCCGGAGTGCCGATTCTGGATGCGCTCGCCATCACCGCGCGCACGGCCGGCAACAAGATCGTCGAGCGGGCGGTGCTGGCCACCCGCGTCAGCATCAGCGAGGGGCGGACGATCGCCGAGCCGCTCGCCGAAAGCAAGGTCTTTCCACCCATGGTGTGCCAGATGATTTCGGTGGGGGAGACCACCGGCGCGCTCGACGCCATGTTGCAGAAGATCGCCGACTTCTACGAGGAGGAGGTCGACAACGCGGTGGCGAATCTGACGGCCTTGATGGAGCCCCTGGTGATCGTGTTCCTCGGCACGATCATCGGCGGCCTGGTGATCTCCATGTACCTGCCGATCTTCAAGCTCGGCTCCGTCATCGGTTGAGACGCCGTGACGCAACTGTCGCACGATCCGGCGGAGCGCCTGCGCGGCCGCCTGAAGATCTTTCTGTTCTGCCGCGTGTTGGTGGCGTCGTTCTTCCTCGGCGCCCTCGCCCTCATGTACCTGGGCAGCGGGGAAGACCGCTACACCGTTTCCATCAATCTCCTGCTGCTGGCCATCACGTTCACCTATGGACTGACGATCCTCTCCGCCGTGATTCTCTTGCGCGTCAAGCGATTGCGGGCCTTCGCCTACTTACAAGTCAGCTTCGACATCGTACTGACGACCGCGGTGATCTTCGTGACCGGCGGCGGCGACAGCCCGTTCGGGTTTCTGTACAGCTTGGTGGTGATCTACGCCGCGATCTTGCTGTCGACGCCGGGGGCGATCGTGGCCGCCTCAACGTCGTCGATCGGCTACGCCGCACTGGTCGGCTTGCTCAACAGCGGCTTCGTGGCGCGGCCCGATTATCCGTTTCGACCCGATCCGCCGGATCTGCAATTCGCATTGCGCTTTGCCACCACGAACGCGACGTTCTTCATCATTGCTTTTCTGGCCGGCTCGCTGGTGCGGCGCCTGCATCACACCGAGCGCCTCCTGGAGGAGAGCGAAGCCGAGCGCGACCAATTGGCGACGCTCCAAGAAACCCTGGCCCGCAACATTGGCAGCGCGCTGATTACCACGGACGCCGACGGCGGTATCACCTCGCTGAATCAGACGGCCGAGGACCTCGCCGGAGCACGCGCGGCGGCGATTCTCGGAAAGGATATCGGCGCGATCTTCGCGCCGCTGCGCCACACCGCCGCCGGCCGGATGCAGTTCCTGCAGTCGTCGAGCAGCGTTCAACCGACCGAGTTCACGCATCGGAGCGACGATGGCCGGGAGCTGAGCCTGCGCTGCGCGGCGGTGCCGCTGCGTGACACGTATCAAAACCAGATCGGCGTGCTGTACATCATTCAGGACATCACCGCGCTGCGGCACTTGGAAGAGCGCCTGCGAGCCGAGACCCAGGACGCAGCGCTGGCGGAGGAGCTTGCCGAGGCCGATGCGTCGTCGAACGATGAGCTCACCGGCAGCAGCCCTGAAATCTGCCGTGTGCGCAGCATGATCGAGAAGGCGGCGCGCGCCGATGCCACGCTGCTGATCAGCGGCGAGAGCGGCACCGGCAAGGAGCTGGTCGCGCGCGCGGTGCACGCCAGGAGCGCCCGGCGCGATCGCCCGTTCGTGGCCGTCAACTGCGGTGCGATCCCGGCCAATCTCATCGAGAGCGAGCTCTTCGGACATGTGAAAGGTGCATTCACGGGAGCCGTGGCGGCGCGCTCCGGGCTCTTCCGCACCGCCGACGGCGGCACGATTTTTCTCGACGAGATCGGCGATCTTCCCTTGCCGTTGCAGGTGAAGCTGCTGCGGGTGCTGCAAGAACGCAGCTTCACCCCGGTGGGAGCCGATGTCCACGTGACCGTCGACGTGCGCGTCATTGCCGCCACCAATCGCCGGCTCGCCGAAGAGGTGCAGGCGGGCCGCTTCCGCGAGGATCTCTTTTATCGGTTGCACGTGCTGACGGTGGAGCTCCCGCCGTTGCGCGACCGGCGTCAGGACATTCCATTGTTGATCCGGCGCGTCCTGCGCCAATTTGGGGAATTGCACGGCAAGTCCCAGCAGCGGCTCTCCGTGGGTGCGGCGCGGCGCCTGCAAGAATACCGCTACCCGGGCAATGTGCGCGAGCTCGAAAACATCATCGAGCATGCCGTCGCCTTGTGCGACGGCGAGACGATTCACGAGCCGCACCTGCCGGACTATGTCCTGAGCAAGCCCAAAGAGCCTCAGCCGGAGCCGCTACCAATCCCTGTGATCCAACAAGTGGTGCCGGACGCGGCGGCGCTCAGCGGGGCGGCCGACAATCTGGACGACAATCTCGCGGCCTACGAGAAGACCATCCTGCTGCGCGCACTGTCCGAAGCCGGTGGCGTGAAGAAGCGTGCCGCGGAACTCCTCGGAATCAACTACCGCTCCTTCCGACATCGCCTGCAAAAGTACGGCCTCAGCGAATCCGCGGCACCGTAGGACCGAGGCGTGTGGCGCCCCGGCTGCGCCCGGCCGCACACATCCAGGATTGACTTGAGCCGTCCTCCCGCTCATGCTGTCGGCTTCGTTAACACGGGGTCGTCAACATAGGCGCGAATCCTCCGGCGAGACCCGGACGATTCCAGGAAGGAGGTCGATGATGAAGAGCCAACTGAAGGGTGCGCTGATCGCTACTGCCGTCGCCGGCTTGTTCTTGGCCAAAGGAGCGTTCGCTCAGGGCACGGGCGCGATGGGCGAGAAGGCGGAAGCCAGCAAGGTCAAGTGCGAGGGTGTCAACCAGTGTAAGGGAAAAGGTGCCTGCAACGGCGCCGGACACGACTGCGCGGGCCAGAACGAGTGCAAGGGTAAAGGCTGGATCGAGCTTTCGGCCGCCGACTGCAAAGCCAAGGGCGGCACGGTGAAGCAGTAGGCGCCGGAGCTCCCGCTTGATCGCATATCGCTTATCGTCTCGGTCCTCAGGGCGATAAGCGATATGCCATGAGCAACATGCCAACAGAATTCCCGTCCCTTGGCTGCGGCGTCGGCCTGCGCACCAAGCACTACGGCGACATCCTCAACGTCTGGCCCGCCGTCGATTGGTTCGAGGTCATCTCCGAAAACTTCATGGTGGCCGGCGGTCGGCCGCTGTACGTTCTCGAAGCCGTCCGCACACACTACCCGATCGTCCTGCACGGCGTGTCGCTGTCGATCGGCTCTACCGATCCGCTGCGTCGTGAGTACCTGACGCGGCTGAAGGATCTCGCGCGGCGCGTCGAGCCGGCGTGGATTTCGGACCACTTGTGCTGGACCGGCGTCGCTGGCCACAATCTGCATGACTTGTTGCCGCTGCCGTATACCGAGGAAGCCGTGGCACACGTGGCGGCACGGGTGCAGCAAGTCCAGGACTTCCTGGGCCGGCGCATCCTGCTGGAAAACGTCTCGACCTACCTCGAGTACCGGCACTCGACCATGCCGGAGTGGGAGTTCCTGACGGCGGTCGTCGAGCGCGCCGATTGTGGCATCCTGCTCGACATCAACAACATCTTCGTCAGCGCGTTCAATCACGGCTTCTCGCCGACGGAGTACCTGCGCGCCGTACCGCCGCACCGTGTCCACCAGTTCCACCTCGCCGGGTACAGCGACAAGGGATCGTTCTTGCACGACACGCACGATCATCCGGTCGCTGACGCTGTCTGGGAGCTGTACGCGCAGGCGGTACGCCGCTGCGGCCGCAAATCGACGCTGATCGAATGGGACGATCACCTTCCATCGTTCTCCGTGTTGCAAGCCGAAGCGGCCCATGCCCAGCGGCTCGCCGCGGTGACACATCATGCCGGCACCGACGCTCGCACAGACGCAGCAGCTGCTGTGGACGCTGATTACCGCGCCTGAAGGGGCCGCAGCCGGCCTCGATCGGTTGGCTCCGGCGGCGCGCAGCGTCGCCGCATCCCTGGCGCATGGCGATGGCCGGCTCTCGGCCATCGAACGCGTCGACGTCTACGCGAACATGTACTTCTACCGCATCCGCGACAGCCTCAAGGACGATTTCGCCACGGTCTGCGCCGTGACCGGCGAGGCCGAGCTCCACAACCTGATCACCGACTATCTCATCGCGCACCCGCCGACGCACTTCTCGCTGCGCTATGCCGGGCAGCATCTGCCGGCATTTCTCGACGGGCATGCACTCTCCGGCCGGTGGCCGTACTTGTCGGATCTGGCGCGATTGGAATGGGCGATCCTCGAGGCGTTCGATGCGACCGACGCAGCGCCGTTGCAACCCCAGACCCTGACGGCCGTACCGCAGAAGCGCTGGCCGGAGCTGCGCTTTCAGCTCACGCCGTCGTTGCAGCTGCTCGATCTCAACTGGACCGTGCACAACGTATGGCGTCAGGCGCAGGACGAGCTGCCGCTCACTGACGCGCGTAGCGAGCCAACCTCCTTGCGTGTATGGCGTCAGGACCTGCGCGTCTTCCATCAGCCGATCGACGCAGTGGAGCGCGCTGGGCTGGCGGCACTCGCCGGCGGAGCCTGTTTCTCCGATGTATGCGAGCGCATCGTCGCGCACGCGGGGGAAGCGCGCGGCGCCGAACGCGCCCTGAGCCTGCTCGGCGGGTGGCTCGCCGACGGCGTGCTGAGCGGTTACCGCCTCGACTAGCGGCGCGCGGCCAACGCGCTCAGTCTTCCAGCACGAACGTGACGTTCATGTGCACGCGGTACTCCTTGAGCTTGCCTTTCTCCACCTTGCCGTGCAGGCGCGTCACCTCGAAACCGGTGATGCCGCGCAGCGTCTTGGCGGCGCGCTTCAGACCTTCTTGAACCGCACCGTCGAACGAGTGTGGTGAGGATGACACGATTTCGCTGACTCGCGCACTGGCCATGATTTTTCTCCCTTCGTGTGATTGACGATCGCGACCGCGAAATGGTACGCGACGTGGCGGTGGGACACAACCGTCGATCCATACGACAGCCGGCTGCGTTTGTGATGTGTGTTTCGGTCCTGGTGGCTGCGAGCGGGTGGGCGCCCGCTGCGGCAACGACGCAGGCGCAATCGCAAAAAGCGCTGTGCAAGAAAATCCGCCAGGCAATCGTCGCGGGTCGTACGCTGGACCAGATCGTCGACGAGTTTCACACGGATGTGCAGCAGATAGCCAAGTGTACGCAGAAGCGCGGACGCCGTCGCGCGCCGAAGGCGAAAAAGAGTCAAGGCGCGTCCGCCGCTAAGCCTGAGACGCGGGGCTCGTCGACCGGTGTGAAGCCGAGCGGCACCCCGTCGCAGCGTGCCCCCCGGCCGCCGCGCCCCGGGCCCATCCCGTGATCGGCGTCGCGCTGACCGCGTTCGTCGTCCTGGCGCTGACCGATTGGGTCGCGGTGGCCCGCCGGTGGAAGCCGCTCGAGTATTTCGCCAAACCCGCCACGCTCACGGCGTTGCTCGTGTATGCGGCGAGCGGCCCCGGGCCATCGGTGTGGCTGCTCATCGCGCTGGCTTTTTCACTGCTGGGCGACGTGTTCCTGATGCTCCCGGCGGATCTGTTTCTCGCCGGGCTCACGGCATTTCTGATTGCTCACGTCGCCTACATTCTCGATTTCCATGTCTCGGTGACGGCGCGCGCGGTCTGCCTGCTGATCACGCTGGCGGCCGCGTCGCCGTTGGCGGTGCGGGTGATGCGTGCGATCGACGACGTCGGCCTGCGGTCCGCGGTCGCGCTCTACATGGGGGTCATCGCCCTGATGGTGGCCTCGGCCTTCGCATCCGGCAACGTCGTCGCCGCAGCCGGCGCGACGCTGTTCTTCGTGTCCGACGCGCTGATTGCCTGGGAGCGCTTCGTGACGCCGCGCGCGTGGGCGCGCACAGCCATCATCGTCACCTACCACCTTGGGCAGCTCGGGCTGGCGACGGCGTTGCGTTAGCGTTGCGCGTTCAGCTCGCGCAGGGCACGCTTATCCACCTTGAACATGGGCGTCAGCGGCAGCTCGGGCAGGAGGGTGAGGCCATCCGGGCGCTTGAAGCTGGCGAGCTCGGCGCCGACGAAGGTGCGCAGCTCCGCCAGCGTCGGCGGCACGGTCGGATCCCGCGGGACGACGAACGCCCACCCAGCTTCGCCGAAGACCGGATCGGGAACCCCGAGTACGGCGGCGCGCGCGACTTTCGGATGCGTGGCCAGAAGGTTCTCGATCTCCGCCGGGTAGACGTTGTATCCGCCGCGAATGAACATCTCGCTCTGCCGGCCGCGCAGATGCAGGTAGCCGGCGGCGTCGAGGTAGCCGACGTCGCCGGTATGCACCCACCCCTCGGCATCGATGGTTGCGGTCGTCGCCTGCGGATCGCGCCAGTACCCACGCATCGTGGCGGGTGAGCGCACCGCGACTTCACCGAGCGCATCCGTCGCGACCGCATGATTCGCCGCATCGACGATGCGCAGCTCAACGCCCGGCGTCGCCTTCCCGACCGTGGTCGTCAGGATCTCCGGCGGATCGTCGGGGAGTGACGCCGTTGCGATGCCCACTTCGGTTGAGGAATATCGCACGCTGACGGTGACGTGCAGCGTGTCCTGCACACGCTGAATCAACTCTGGTGACGACGGCGCCCCGCCGAGCAGGACGGACTGCAGCGACGACAGATCGCGGCGCGACCGATCCGCATGATCGAGCAGCATGATGACCTGTGTCGGAAAGCCGCCGAGATGTTCGAGGCGCTCGCGCTCGATGACCTCCAGCACTGCGCCGGGATCGAATGCGTCGTGAATCAGCGTCGAGCCGAGATAGCCGATCTGCAGGGCGATGCGTGCCATCGTGCCGATGTGCGCGAAGGAGATGCCGGCGGCGAGATGTTTCTGCAGCGGCGGCTTCTCACCAGCGTAACGGCGCGAGTCAATCTCGGCGATCGCCATCACGCTGCGGTGCGTGTACCACGCACCCTTGGGAACACCGGTCGTCCCGCTGGTGAACACGATCGTAACCGCATCGTCGGGCGCCACCTTGACAGTTGGCGGCGCGGGAGCGCGCTCGGCGATGTTCGCCACCACCCGGGCGGTGCCGGCCTGCAAGTCGGCCGCGGCAATCCAGACGACGTCGCGCAGCTCGGGGAGGTCGGCCCGTTGCGCTTCAACCGCAACCCGAAAGTCGGCGTCGTGCCATTGATCGACCGCCAGCAGAATTGCTGCACCCGAGCGCCGCAGGATGTGGCCGATCTCCGTGCGCCGGTAACGCGCGTTGATGCCGGTGGTGACCGCGCCGACGCGCGCCGCGGCCAGATACGCGATATGGTAGAAGGGGGTGGACGGCAGCAACAACGCGACGACGTCACCGCGCTTGATGCCGCGCGCGGCGTACGCGGCGGCCAGGCAATCGGCGAGCCTGTCCCAATCACCGTAGGTCAGGCGTTCGTCACGGTAGCGAAACGCCTCGGCGTCGGGCGCCGCCTGTGCAGCGGCCCGCAAGAGCTCCGGAAGGGTCGTCGCCGCCAGCATGGCCGGCCTCTTAGCGCATCTGCCCACGCACGTCCACGCTTGACGCGCTTCGCGCTACGGAGCTACGAACAGGCCGGTAGGCGAGCAGAGGAGACGGATGCAGTCACTGGCGGGACGGGTCGGCGTGGTGACCGGCGCCTCGGCTGGGATCGGGGCCGCCGTGGCGCATGCGCTGGCAGCGGCAGGTATGCGCGTCGTCGTCGGCGCCCGCCGCGCCGAGCGGCTGACGGAGATATGTACCACGATCCGCGCGGCCGGTGGGCAAGCGGATTTCGTCGCCACCGACATGCGCGACGAGGCGCAGGTCGAGCGGCTCATCGCTGCGGCGATCGACCGCTACGGACACATCGACGCATTGGTCAACAACGCCGCCATGGGCACGGTGCGCACCATCGCTGAAGGGCGGACCGACGAGTGGCGCGCCATTTTCGAGACCAACGTGCTCGGGACACTCGTGGCGTGCCGTGCGGCGCTGCGGCACATGTTGCCACGTGGCTGCGGCGACATCCTGAACATGACCTCCGCGAGCGCGCACGAAGCGTGGCCCTATCTGGCCGTCTACGCGGCGTCCAAGGCCGCCGTTCACTCGCTCTCGCGCGGCCTGCGGGCCGAGGTCGCCGGTCAAGGCATTCGCGTCATGACGATCGAGATCCACAACGTCGGGGGCACCGATTTCGCCTCGAACTTCGATGCCGAGCTGATGCCGGTGGCGATCGCACGCTGGCGGGAGCTGGGACTCGTCAATCCGCACACACCCATGCTCGACCCTGCCGACGTCGCACGCGCCGTGGTCTTCCAACTCTCGCAGCCCGATCCGGTCAGTCTGCACCATCTCACCATCCGCTCGCGGGCAAATTGAAGCCGAGTCGAGCGCTTCGCGAACGCATTGGCCTCAAGCCCGGCGACTGTGGTAAGCTCGGCGCACTAAGCAACGCAGGGCGTCCTGGGGCACGGTATGCGGGGAAGGAGGCGGCCTCCCTTCGTACGGCGTCGCGCGTGGAAGGATTGCGGCAATGTCGCAGAAGGATATCGAGGTCATTCTGACGCGCCAGCTGGCGAGCTGCCTCGCCATGCCGGTCTTCATCGTCGATCCGGGCGGGACACTGATCTTCTACAATGAGCCGGCCGAGGCGATCCTCGGGTTCCGCTTCGACGAGACCGGCGAGATGCCGGCGAGTGAATGGGCGGAGACCTATCGGCCGATGAATGAGAACGGCGAGCTGTTGCCGCCGGAGTCCCTGCCCCTGCTGGTCACGGTCACCAAGCAATGCCCGGCCCACGGCCGCTTCTGGATTCGCGGGCTCGACGGCGTATCCCGGCACATCGAAGTGAGCGCCTTCCCGCTCATCGGCCAAGGCGCGCGACTGCTGGGCGCGGTGGCGATCTTCTGGGAGATAACCGAGTGATGCGCGTCCGGCTGTGGGGGACGCGCGGCTCGCTGGCTTCTCCCGGGGCCGACACCGCTCGCTACGGCGGCAATACGTCGTGCGTCGAGGTCTGCGGGGATGACGGCACGGTGCTGGTGCTTGATGCTGGAACCGGCATCCGCCCGCTCGGCGCGGCGTTGCCGCGCTCCTTGCGCCGCATCGACATCTTGTTGACCCACCTTCACATGGATCACTTGCAAGGGCTGGGCTTCTTCGCGCCGTTGTACAACCCGGAGACTGAGGTCCACATCTGGGGGCCGGCCAGCACGACGCTCGGCCTACGGGCGCGCCTCATGCGCTACCTGTCGCCGCCGCTATTCCCTGTGCATTTGCGCGACCTGCCGTGCAAGCTGGTCCTGCACGAGGTGCCGTGCGGAGACTTCCAAATCGGTGCGCTCACCATTTCGTCGACGTTGGTCTGCCACCCCGGTCCCACCGTGGGGTACCGCCTCGGGACCGGCAGGGGCGTGCTCGCCTACTTGCCGGATCACGAACCGGCGCTGGGAGTGCGGAGCTTTCCCTTGCAACCGGGCTGGACCTCAGGCTACGCGGTTGCGGCTGGCGCCGACCTGCTCATCCACGATGCGCAGTACGATAGCTCCGAATATGCCGGTCACGTCGGTTGGGGGCATTGCGCGATACACCACGCGCTGCAATTCGCGGCGCTCGCCGGCGTGAAGCACTTCGTCTCGTTCCACCACGATCCGGCGCACAACGATGCGGATCTCGACCGCCTGACCCGTGAGGCGACCGACGCCGCGCGGCCGGGATTTTCCGTCACAGCGGGCGCCGAAGGTGCGGTGCTCGAAGTCGGCCCGCGCTAGTTTCCAGCGGGACCGACGCGCAGCGTAAGCGAGAATGTCGAGCCCGCCGAAATGTGCGACCACCTTTTCGGTGGCGGCGGCGATCTGCGTTCCCTGCGAGACATCACATCCCAGCCCGATCACCTCGACTCCGGGGATATCCTTCCTTGAACGCCGCGGCGATCACCTGTTCGATGAACTCTGTCTTGGCGTCTGCGTACGCCTGACGTGACCCTTGCGTGGCCACGCTGAATTGTGCTGCCAAGCGGAGCTTGAGTTGCGCATAGGCACGCGCCGTTTCGGGATGCTCGCGCAGATAGTCCCGGAACGCCAGCGTGCGGCGCTCCTCCGCGTCGCCGGCGCGCACAACGTGCACGTGATGGTTGTGCGGCCATTCCCGCGGCCGATGAAAGAACGGGCAGAACGAATCGTCGGGATGCGGCATGTGAGCGTATCCGATCGACCGCAGCGGCTGACGATAGGGATCCATCGGTTCGAGCGCGGCGACCGACACCTGAATATCGATCACCGGCTTCGCGGCCAGTCCGGGCACCGCGGTGGAGCCGTTGTGATCGATCCGCAGCGCAATCGATCCGAGCCGCGCCCGGATGCGTTCCGCCTCAGCCGCGAAGGCCGCTGGCCACTGCGGATCATAGGGCACCACTTCCAGATGACGCTCAGCCATTGGGCCGCTTCGCAGCGTTCCTCATTGACGCAGGGCGCGCAACGCCAGGCCCCGCGCCACGGTCGTCAACTCCTCTCCGCCGCGCAACCGGTCGGCGCCGAATTTTTCTTCGAAGAGGCAACGCACGGCGGGAACGAACGACGAGCCGCCGGTCAGAAAGACGCTCCCGACGTCGGCGGGCGTCACGTTGCAACGCACCAGCAGCCGGTCGATGCACGCGGCAAGCGCGGCGAGCTTCGGGGCGATCCAGGCTTCGAATTCGGTGCGACTCACCGGTTTCTTGATGGCGACCGGCCGGTCGCGAAACACGAACGTGCTGGCCGGCTGCGCCGACAGCTCGAACTTCGTCCGTTCGACGGCGCGGTAGAGCTGATAGCCCAAGTCGTCGTTGACGATGTGCATGAGCGCCTCGATTTTCTCGGGCTCGTGCGCGCCGAACTTGATGCGCTGCAGCGTCTCCATGACCTGCTTGGTCTTGAGGAACGACAGATGTTCCCAGCGCTCGACGCGCTCGTAGATCCACGCCGGCACCGGCAGCACCTGGTCAAAGGGCGAGCGATACTGCGAGCCCAGTCCCAAGCTGGGCGCGACGGCGTGGCGTACGATGGTGCTGTCGAAGGCATCGCCGGCGATGCCGAGGCCGTCGACCCCGAGGATGTCGCTGCGCCGGTGGCCGGTGCGTCGCGTCGACGGGCCGAGACGAATCAGCGAGAAGTCGCTCGTGCCGCCGCCGAAATCGCCGATCAGCACCAGCTCATCGTGATCGAGTTGTTGCTCGTACTGATACGCCGCCGCTACCGGCTCGAACTCGAATGCGACCTGCTCGAAGCCGGCCTGCTCGAACGCGGCACGCAGGCGATTGAGCGCGAGCTCGTCGTCTTCTTCGGTCGCCGCGCCGGAGAAGTGGGCAGGTCTCCCGACCACCACGCTGCGGCCGATGTCGCCGAACTGCGCCTCTGCCGCCACGCGCAGCGCCCGGATGATGACCGCAATCAGATCCTCGAGCGTGTAGAAGTAGCCGAAGAGATTCGTATCCGCGAACAGGCGGCTGGCCAGGTACGACTTCATCGACTGGATGAGCCGGCCGCGGCCGCCGCTCTCGAGATAGCTCTTGATGGCTTCCGGCCCGGCGACGCCCTGTGGCCGCTGGCCGGGCCCGACGCTGTCGGGATTGAAGTGCAACAGCGACCGGAACGTCGCCGTGCGCTGCGCGCCGTCCGCGAAGGTCGCTAAGACGGCGGAACCATCCGGCGTCGCCACGGCGACCGCGCTGTTTGTCGTGCCGAAATCGAGCCCAATGACTCTACGCATTACGGCTGTGAAACACCTTGCGGGCTTCGTCGTGCCCCAGCAGGCGCGTGGTACGCCGGGCGATCAACCATTCGCCGCCGCGGCGCTCCAACTCCCAGCGGTTGAAGCTCACCCGATAGATGCCGATGTTGTCGCCCTTGCGCAGATAGACCCGTGAGTACCCGGTGGCGACGGCGCGATCGCCATCGACCTCGACCACCGCCGGTCCGATCTGATGAGCGCAGTTCCCGACCATGGCCTGATGACGCGGGCCGAGAATCATCTCGCGCACGCCGGCGCGGCCTTGCATCACGCCGACGTCCACGTCGTAAACCGTATCCTCCGTAAACACCGCAGCCGCAGCATCGGCGTCACCGATGTCGACGGCGAGACCGTAGCGCACGATCAGCCGGTGAATCGCCAGCTCGTCTTCGAGCCGTTGCACACGGTGCGTGAGATCTTCCAATCGCTTATGCACATCGTCGCTCATCGACGCTCCAATCTTTGCGGCCCGCGCTGGAAACTAGAGGTTGAAAGCTAGAGCAACTTGCGGATTTGTGCCAGCCTCCACCCTCCGGCGTCGTCTTCAAGCGCCATTGACTAACAAACGTTTGTTGGGTTAGACGAGGTCCCACTCTGTGAAAACGTTTGCGAGGAATCGATGCCCGACGCCAACAGGCCACGTGTGCCGATCAAGCCCGGCTTCTTCACCGTTCCGGACGATCCGGCTGAACCGCCGAAATTTCTGAGCTCGCGCTGCGACAGCTGCGGCGAATACTTCTATCCGCGCCGCGCCATCTGCGCCCAGTGCCTGTCGGAAAAGATGACCGACGTCGAGCTGGAAGGCCGCGGCACGCTGTACAGCTACACCTTCGTGCACATTCCGCTTTTCGGTTCGACGAACATCGAGCACATGGAAGGCTACGGCGTCGGACAGATCGACCTGCCCGAGGGGCCGCGCATCCAGGCGCCGCTGGCCGGCAAGCAGCCCGAGTTTCACATCGGCCTGAAGGTGGTGGCGGAGCTCGACACGCTGCGCGAAGACGGCGGACGCGACCTGGTCATCGTCCGTTTCCGGCCCGTGCCGGAATCCGAGGTGACGCGATGAAGGACGTCGCCGTACTCGGCGTGGGCATGTATCGCTTCGGGATGTGGTCGGACGTGTCCAACGCCACGATGGGACGCGAAGCCGGCATGGCCGCGCTGCGTGACGCGGGTCTGTCGTTCCGCGATATGCAGGCGGCGTACGTCGGCCACATCTTCGCGCCGGTGATGACCGGCGTGCGGGTGATGAAGGAGTTCGGGCTGACCGGCATTCCGGTGCAGCACGTCGAGAACGCCTCGGCCACCGGCTCGGCGGCGTTCCGCGAGGCCTGTCTGGCCGTGGCCCACGGCATCTACGACGTCGTCATGGTCCTCGGCTTCGACAAGATGACCGCGATGATCCAGCAATCGACCGCCGGGACAGCGCCCGAGAGCATGGAGGACGCCATCCTGCCGGCCGCGTTTTTCGCGCTGTGGGCAACGCGCCGCATGCACGAGCGCGGCATGAAGCCCGAGCACCTGGCGCGTATCGGCGCCAAGAACTTCAACAACGGGGCGCTGAATCCGATGAGTCAACGCCAGGCCGACAAACCGGTCACCATCGAGAAAGTGCTCGCGTCGCGCATGGTGGCGTGGCCGCTGACCACGATGATGTCGTGCCCGATCGGCGACGGCGCCGCCTGCGCCATCGTCGGCCGCGCCGATCTCGCGAAGAAGCTACGGCCCGACCGCCCCGTGGTACGTGTCGTGGCATCGTCGCTGCAGAGCGAACGCTACGCCCGCGGCCATCTCTTTCAGGGTCCGGTCGTCGGCCCGGCGCAGATGACCATCGATACGTCGCGCGACGTCTACGAAGAGTCGGGGCTCGGGCCGAAGGATCTCGACTTGGTGCAAGTGCACGATGCCTTCGCGATCGAAGAGCTCGAATACTACGAGCTGCTCGGCCTCTGCAAAGCAGGCGAGGCGGAAGCGTGCATCGAGCGCGGCGATTTCGAGCTGGGCGGGCGCGTGCCGGTGTCGACCGACGGCGGGCTCATCGCCCGTGGCCATCCCGGCGGCCCGACCGGTCTGGCGCAAATCTGGGAGACCACGTTGCAGCTGCGCGGCGAAGCCGGCAAGCGTCAGGTCGACGGCGCGCGCGTCGGCCTCTGCCACATGATGGGCGGCGGCAGTGTGTGCGTGATCCACATCCTGACGCGCGACTAGGACCTGCGGTCAGCGTTGCTTCTATGCCCGCTCCCGTTGGTCGCTGTAGAATGCCAAGTCCGATAGGCTGCTAGATGCGTCCGCCGCTGGAGGCTGATGCCGCGCTCGCGACGCTGTTGGGACGCGCCGCAAGGGCGCCGTCCCCATTCTATAGGCGTCGGCTCGTTGGAGCTGGATTGCGTGACGCGGCGGAGATTGCTCCCGAAACCCTGACGCGCCTGCCGCTGACGCGCCGTGAAGAGCTCGTGCGCGACCAGCTGGCGCAGCTGCCGCACGGGACGCGCCGCTTCGCCGACGCCGGGTTGCCGGTGCGTGCAGGCGCCACGGGGAGCGGGGAGACGTTGCTGGTGCTGACGTGGTCGGCTGCCGATCTGGCGCGCGAGCGCGCGGCAGGGGCGCGCGTGCTCGCGCGACTCGGCGTTGCCGCCGGTATGCGAGTGGCGAACACGCTTCCCGGCGCGTTGGCGACGCCGGGCGCGTTGCTGCTGGGTGACGTCATCGAGGAGCTTGGTGCGCTCGACGTGCCGTTGGGTGTGATCGAGAACGAGACCGCGGCGCGGCAAGCGTGGGAGCTGGTGGATCGCGTGCAGCCCGCCGTCATGATCCTCGAACCAATGCCGGCGGCACGTCTATTTGCCGTCGCGCCGGCGGCGGCCCGTCCCTGGTGGCAAGGTATCATCTGGCTGCAACGCAGCGCCGCACCGGTGCAATCACCGGCGCTGCCGGATGGCGCCGGCTTCCAAGGTTGGCAGCGCACCTGGCTCGCCGTCCCCGAGGCCACCAGCTTTGTCGCGTCCTCGTGTGCGCTGTCGCGATTTCACGTCGATGAAGGTGTCGTGGCGGAGATCGTCGACGACGCGACGGGCGAGGCGTTGCCGCCGGAGCGCGGCGGTACGCTGGCCCTCACGCCGCTCGGCGTGGACACACCGGTCATGCGCTACGCCAGCGGCGTGCGTGCTCGTGCGATCAGCGCACCCTGCGCTTGCGGTACGGGCGGGTTGGTGCTGGAACTACCAAGCTGAACGCTTCTCGAGGATCGACACGATGGAATTGAATCTCACCCCCGAGCAGGAGCAGTTGCGCGCCACGGTCCGTGTCTGGTTGGAAAAGAATCTGCCGCCTGGGTGGGGCACGCCGACGTACCGCGAACCCGAAACGTCGTTGGAGCGCGCCGAGTTCGCGCGTTGGTGGCAGCGCCGGCTGTACGACGGCGGCTGGGCCGGCATCACCTGGCCGAAGGAATACGGCGGCCGCGGCGCCGGCATCGTCGAGCAGCTGATCTACAACGAAGAGTACGCCCGCGTGCGCGCCCCCGACATCCTCAGTCTCAAGGTCGCCCTGAGCCTCGTCGGCCCGACGCTCATGGCCTGCGGGGCGCCGTGGCAGAAAGAGCGCTTTCTGCCGAAAATCCTCAAGGGTGAAGAAATGTGGTGCCAGGGCTTCTCGGAACCCAATGCCGGATCGGATCTCGCGTCACTCAAAACCCGTGGTGAGGTGCGCGGTGACGAAATGATCGTGACCGGACAGAAGATCTGGACGAGTTTCGCCCAGCACGCCGACTGGTGCATTCTGGTGGTGCGTACCAACCTCGATGTGCCCAAGCACCGCGGCCTGACGTTTCTCCTCGTCGACATGAAAAGCCCGGGAATCACCGTCCGGCCGTTGCGCGAGATGACCGGCGAGGCGTGGTTCAACGAAGTGTTCTTCGACGAGCTGCGCGTGCCGCTGGCCAACGTCGTCGGCGGCATCGACAACGGGTGGAACGTGGTGATGACAACCCTGGCGCACGAACGCGGCGGCTCGACGCCGTACGTGCGCCTGCAGTCTGAAGCGCGTCTACTGGCCCAGCTCGCGCAACGCACCGTACGTAACGGGCGGCGGGCGGCGGACGATCCGATCGTGCGCCAGAAGGTGGCACAGTTTGCCATCGAGGTCGCCACGCTGCGCGCGACGGCCTACCGGAATATCACCGAGATCCAGCGCACCGGCGTGCCGGGTGCGGAAGGATCGATTCTCAAACTCTTTTGGAGCGAGCTGGAGCAACGCCTGAAGGACACGGCGATCGAGATCCTCGGTCCGTTCGGTATGCTGCCGCGCGGTGAGGCGCGTGCCGTCGACGCCGGCCTGTGGGTGCATGAGCTGCTCTGGTCGCGTTCGGCTACGATTTACGCCGGGACGTCGGAGGTGCAGCGCAACATCATCGCCCAACGCGTGCTCGGGCTGCCGCGCTGAGGCGCCGGGCAGCAAAAAAATTGAGCGCACTTTGAATCAGCCGCCGGCGGCGGCGTCAAACCGTGTCGAAGCAGAACGCGAAGGCCCCCCTTTCGCTTCTGTAGGGCGCGTACCGGGCCCCTCCCCGTGCGCGCCATCCTCCCTCACCCGCGTGTGGGCAGTTCGCGTGCAAACGCGGACTGCCCACGAGGACCTCGTGCTGCGCACGGCGTCGGTTCGGCGGGTCCGCTCCCGTTGGTCGCTGCGAGTGTCCCATCGACTCGGCTGTTGCGAGTTCGATCGCCGGATTTGGTCAGAACCTCAGCGCTTGGTCTGATGCTGCGGGTGGGAAAAGCAGTGGGTCGAGGGCACCAGCCACATCGTCTCGAACTTTCGCCTCAGCGGCGCCGCTTGCGCGTCCCAGTCTTGCAATTCCCGATCGTCCTTGCGCCTCGCATACAGCTCGCACAGCACGCGGAAATCCGGCGCCGCCCAGAGGACGAGGGCCTCGTCGCTACGCATGGGGGCGGCATAGGCGCCCATCAACGTGAGCCCGCGCTGTTCGAGCCGTGGACGCAGTGTGTCGCCGACGGCAGCGAGGTACGCGTCACGCTGCCCCGCGACCGTTCGCACGATCGTGTGCACGCACACCCAGGCGCTGAGGTTGCGTGTCCGCAGCTGCGCGAGCGTCGGCGAGTAGGGCGCCGGCTCGAGAATCCGATCGAAGCCGCCGCTGCGCCACTGTGTCGCCTGCGCCCACCACGGCGCCAGCGTCGCGTCCTTCTTTTCCGGGAAGTGCTGGCGTTCGAGCGTCTCAGCCCAGTGACTCCAGCCGTCCATCTCCCACAGGTTCACCACGCCGGGCCAGCGGTTGGTGCTGCCGATCACTTTCCATGTGCCCACGAGCCGCGAGATGCCTTCCTTCCCCGAATGCGCGGCGCGCTCGCCGACGCTGTCGAGGTACGCTTCCTGGCCGGTGCCGACGATGTCGATGATTTCGTGCAGATAGAGCATGGCCGAGGGTTCCAAAGTCCGGCGTGCAAAGTCAAGGCGTGGCGAGGCAACAGCGCAACTCCGGACGCGTGCAACGCGCGGTTGGACCCGCAATCCCAAATGGAGCCCAGGCACGGGTGCACGACAATTTCGTGGGTTCACGTCTGATGCTTCCCGCCGGGGGCTGAAGCCACCCGGCTCAAACCGCAAAGCCCGGTGAAACCGGGCTCACCGCGCACACGGTCGCAAGCTCCCCGGTGCAATCTCAGCCGGCTTCGAGCCGGCTTTCTTATCTCAGCCGGGTGCTTCAGTGCCCGGCGCCGCGGCGGTGCTTGGTGATTGTAGTGCGGCTTGGAATGCGCTACCCGAACAGCACAAGGAGGCCACGTGGCACTACGCGTCGTCGGAGCCGGGCTGGGGCGGACTGGAACGAATTCGCTGAAGCTGGCGCTGGAGCGTCTGCTGGGCGCGGCGTGTTACCACATGATGGAGGTGTTCGCGCATCCCGAGCACATTCCCGTCTGGCACGCGGCGGCGCGGGGGCAGATGCCCGACTGGCGCACGCTGTTCGCCGGCTTCGGGGCGGCGGTCGACTGGCCGGCGGCGGCCTTCTGGCCCGAGCTGAGCGCCGCATTCCCCGACGCCTTGGTGCTGCTGTCGCTGCGCGAGCCGCAGGCGTGGTGGCAGAGCGCCAGCGAAACGATCTTTCCCTCCATCCGGCAACAGACGGGCAGCGAATGGCACGCCATGGTCGACGAGCTGTTCGCGGCGCGCTTCACCATGGCGATCGATGATCCTGCCGCGGCCATCGCGGCCTTCGAGCGTCACAACGCGCGCGTCCGCGCCACCGTCCCAGCCCATCACCTCCTCGAGTGGCGCGCCGCCGACGGTTGGGCGCCCTTCTGCGCCGCCCTCGGCGTGCCGGTTCCCAACGAGCCGTTCCCCCACACCAACACGCGAGCCGACTGGCAAGCGCGAAACGGCTAGCGGCAGCAGCCTCATGGGTGATTGCAAGCGACAAGCGGCCGGGCTTCCGGAGATCGCCCGCCGCCTCAACCGGCTCAACATCCGCCCTGCTCGCGGCCGCCAGTGGTACGTCCGCGGTCTGAGGAATCTTCTTGCGGTGTGTTATTGGTCTGGAAGTACAAGAGGACGACGCAAAATGAAGGAGACTGAAGGCATCCCGTGTCGTCCCCGGACGACACGGGTGAAAATAGTTACCGGGAAACTAATTCTATGAGATATGAGATCATCAAAATGCAGTAGCCTACGGCCCTTAATATCGCAGGGAAACCCTCCGACATTATGATCCTTTCTCCTTTCCAAGTTGTTATAGAATCTAAGGCGATTTAGATTATAATGTTCATTCAAAACATATAACAACACGGAGATGAGCGGCCGGGGCCACTTGCACCGTTGCTATCAGATTGAGGCACCGCGAGCAACCGACCACGAGCGAGCGGCGCGCGACATGAGAAAGGGAAACCGACGTGAGCAAGAGATCTATAAGAAGCGACTTGGCGCGGATTGACCGTCTGCACGACCGCGAGATCGACTACACGGACATTCCGCCCCTCGACAAGCGCTTCCTCAAGAAGGCGACGACGGCGTGGCCACCGGCGAAGAAGCAATTGACCATTCGCCTTGATGCGGACGTGCTGGCATGGCTGAAGGCTCACGGCAAAGGCTATCAGGCACGGCTTATTGAGCGTTGCATAACTAATAGAAAGATCCTCCGTCCCGTGCTACAAGT
>Ga0209415_10003621_pt1 | contig 28727 bp, 25 predicted proteins | sample PeaSoiSIISIP2007_FD_187696 | JGI IMG/M metagenome (GOLD analysis project Ga0209415, IMG submission 187696) | Peat soil microbial communities from Weissenstadt, Germany - SII-SIP-2007 (SPAdes) (version 2) | ecosystem: Environmental > Terrestrial > Soil > Wetlands > Peat | place: Germany...
CCCACAATCGTTCGAAGGTTGTTGCGTGGCAGGATCATCATTGCAGCCCTTTCTTTCAGCGGTACATCCGGTTTCATAGCCGAGTGTTTGCAAGCTTACGAACCAGGTGACGAAGGTTGTGTTCTCCGTTTATGAACTTCAATTGCCGAATTACCCGTCTAAATGTCAGTTGTATAATAAAATGATGAAGGAGACGAAAAAGCGGGTAATCGTGAAGGCGAGGTAGGCGCTGTATATACCGAAACTCCCTGCGGTCGTTTTGGCATATCCACCGGCTCAGGGCTTCGCCCCGAGACCCCATAGGAGCACCAAAATGGCAAGGCCTAAGCAGACAGAACATCGCCGAGGGTTGCTCATCAAACTCTTGTCCCAAGAGAAGGAAGTCATTCGCCAACAGGCTCATCTCGCCGGCCTGACGGTCAGCGAGTTCATTCGTAAATGCGCACTCAACCGGCCAATACGTTCTCAAGTAAGCCGCGAAGTTGCCACCGAACTCAGCAAGCTGTTCGGATTGCAAAAACATCTGCTGATGGAGATAAAGGGCCTTCCTAACGAGGAAGAACTGCGCAGTGAACTCAACTCGCTACTAACTGAGTTGCACACGGCACTTGCCACCTTCAACAAAAACACGGCGGAGTGAACATGATCGCCAAGGTGCAACCAACTCGGCAACACGCAAGCAGCTTTAGGCGGCTATGCAAGTACCTAACTACGGAACGTGACGCCGATACAGGGGAACTTCTTTCGCGAGGAGACGTGGTGTTGTCGGACAACGTTGCCGGTTTGGACACCGTGGCAGTTTAGATGGAGGGGATTGCATTTTTAAACCCACGCTGCAAGGATGCGCTCTGCCACTATGAACTGTCATGGCCACCAGGAGAACGTCCAACGCAACCACAATGGACAGATTGCGCGTTGCACACTCTCCGTGAACTTGGTTACCAGGACCATCAATATATGGTTGTTGCGCACGATGACAAGAAGCACTTTCACATCCACATCATGGTGAACAAGGTTCATCCTGAGACCTTCAAGGCGCATACACCTTATCGGAACTGGTTGACGCTTGATGCAGCAATGCGCGTCCTCGAAGCAAGATATGGCTGGACACATACGGATGGCCCAACACGTTGGGATGAGGAATCGAAACAGGCAGTACGCGCGTCATATTCGGAACGTAACGCGCTTCGTACTGCTCAACAACTGCCGACAGGTGCGGCGGCAAAGTATGACCATTGTCACGATGAAGAATCTTTGCAAACTTACATGCGTCGAGAAGTTGCTCCGCTTGTACGAACGCTGCTAACTCGCCAGAATGTCCGATGGGACGTCCTTCATACATTTCTTGCAAAATATCATCTTCGCATTGAGAAAGGGGAAGCGGGCGGATATACGGTCCTTGCTGCTGACCACAACATTCGCGTGAAAGCATCCGACGTATTCCGCAATAACTTCGCTGGGAGGGTCAACCGTGAGACCACAGAATCCGTTCTTGGCCCCTGGACACCAGCTTCAACATCCATTCAACATTCCGCACCACATCTGGCACAACATAGCGAACGTAATATCGCACAGAGAGAGGAACGTAAAGCGCAACGGCGGGCTGAACGTTCCGCTCTGATGGATGAATATAGCCAGTATCGCAATCGGCAACGGGAAGTGTGCAAGGCCTTCACTACAGATGGCAGGGACTGCACCCAATACCTCCGTGACGTTCTGAGGCAACAGAAGAAGGAGATTCGCGCATCGCGTGTACCGGCACCGTAGAGTGGAAGCGGATGGTCACAAAGGCCGCGGCGCAACACGGGATCTCAGTCCAATTCACGGACCCGGAGATGCAACACGTCCTGCGTCTTCTACAACGTCTGGCGAATCCGCGCCAACGCCAGCAGGAAAGAGGCGGCAGGTAGTCCGTTGCTGAAAAAGCCGCCCGTCAGCGCCCACGAAGAGCATGAGCAAAGGTCTATTGCTGTCGGCAGCAGACCTTCCGCAATCATCGCGTCGATGTGGTCGCCGCCATCAATATGTACTGACCGCGACTACACAGATGTGGGGCGGGTTGGCGTCTTGAGTTTGTGGACGGCTGCAAAGTAGGCCACCATCACGCGAAACGTCTTGGATTTGTTCACACCGCCGAGGATTTCCCCACCGACTCGCTCCAATTCGTCGGCAATATCGTGGGTCAGAGGGAAGACGAACGAGGTGTCAATCGTTTGAAACGGAATGTCCAGCCACGGGCCGTTATAGAACGCAACAAGCTGTGCCTGCGCGGCCTTGGTTTTGAAATTCATGATGATGTGCTCGGCGAGGGCGTTCTTTCTGCGGATTTTCAGCACAGCAAAGAGCTGGCTGAAATGGCTCTTGGTGAATTTGGAATCGACGGTAAGCCGGATCTGTGTGCGCTTCTCCGCGGGAGAGACAATTTTGCGCTTCGGGCGGGCAGTGGCTTTCTTTGCAGTGGGCATGTAGCTTCCTTATCGTGATGTATTTTACAGCATAGGTATAATAGAAGAAAAGGCCATGCGCTAACCGGCTGTAGCCAAAGGACTTCGCGTGAAAGAAATGCCGGTGAAGTAGTGGATTCATTGCATGGCGAGGGAATCGATTGAATCATGACAAATCCAACCGTGAAGGGGATGGAGAAAAGAGAGTCTGCCAGAGAGCGCGTGGCGCGTCAGAGTTATAATCCCGGCATGGCACTGAATGACATTCTTTCGCTCCGCGATGCGGAGATTGCGAGGTTCAAGGTAGCCCGCGCTATGCTAGCGCCGGATCAATGGTTACCGCAGCTCCACGGAAAGCGGCCGTCCACCAAAGGTGCAACCGGCATCTCCGAAGGTCCCAAAGCGTAAAATGAAACGCAATCTGACTCCCAGAGGGCCATGCCCGCATTGCAGAGGCCGCAAACGGCGCTGGGCCAACCAAAAGAAGGCCGTGAAGTAGCAGACTTGAGGAATTCAGGCGAAATCTCAGGAAAGTGCCCCGGAGAACTGATAAATCGTGCCTTCGATCCAAGACGAATTACTTATGCGTATGCCGACTGCCAATTCTTTCCTTGCTCATTTGAGGCCTCCTGGTGAGGGACAGTTTCTCAGAGACCACCTCCTCAGGGTCTCTGCGATCACTTCGCGGCTGGCCGCAAAGACCGGCATGCCCCGTGTCGGCGCACTGATCGGCCTTGCACACGACCTTGGCAAATACTCAACTGCCTTCCAGGAGTACCTCCAGAAAGTTGCTGGTAATGCCGCGATGGAGATGGAACCAGGATTTTCGCTCAGGGGCAGTGTCGACCACTCTACGTCCGGGGCACAGATCATCGCCAGTGGTCTTGTTGGGGACGACCAAAAAATCTCCAGGTTTGCTTCGGACGTGCTTGCTCTTTGCGTCGCTTCGCATCACTCGGGGCTGATTGATTGCATCTCACCCAACGGAAGCGACGGGCTGTCGAATAGGCTCGACAAAGTTGATGTCTTGAGTCACCGAAGCGAGGTATTGGAAAGCATCGATGCCGCTATTCGAATCCCTCTGGAATCCCTTCTCAACGATCCGGCGGTCGCCGAGGAGATTACCGAAGCAATGGATCGCATTTGTACGGCACCTCGCGATGAAATCATCCAACCATTCAAACAGGGATTATTGATTCGGGTACTCTTCAGCTGCCTGATCGACGGCGACCGAACCGACACAGCGGACTTCGACAAGCCCAAAAGCGCGCGTTTTCGGCAGCACGGCGAATATGTCGCGTGGCAGGATTTGATCGATCGGTTGGATCGTAAGTTGGCGACATTCCAAAACGAACGTTGGGTGGATCAGTGCCGTCGCGACATCTCTAGCCGTTGCCTAGCAGGAGCGGAACGACCTAAAGGAGTCTTCACCCTGACCGTGCCAACGGGTGGAGGCAAGACGCTGGCAAGCCTACGCTTCGCGTTGCATCATGCGCAGCGCTGGAGCATGGATCGTGTGATTTATGTCAGTCCTTACATTTCGATTGCAGACCAGAATGCACAGGTGGTGCGCGAGGTGCTGGAACCGGAGGAATGCGAGTTTGCTTCGATTGTGCTTGAACACCACTCCAATCTGACGGAAGAAAAGGAGAGCTGGCGAGGTTCGGTGTTGGCCGAAAACTGGGATGCTCCGGTGGTCTTCACGACGGCGGTGCAGGTGCTTGAAGCGCTCTTTGGTGGTGGAACACGCTCCGTGCGCAGGTTGCATGCGCTCACAAGGGCGGTCATCGTCTTCGACGAGGTGCAGACGCTTCCGATACGCACGATTCACCTCTTCAACAATGCAGTAAATTTTCTTGTAGAGCAGTGCGGGGCAAGTGTTGTGCTCTGTACGGCAACACAGCCTCTGTTGCATCAGGTAGACAAGAGCAAGGGGGCCATGAAACAGGGCACTGAGTTGATGCCAAATCCGCCTCAGCTCTTTCGCGATCTAAAGCGGTATGAGACCTTCGACAAGACGAACAAAAATGGCGGATGGAGCGCAGCGGATGTCAGTACGCTCGCCATGGACGAGATGCGAGAGCATGGCAGTTGCCTAGTGATTGTGAATACCAAACGTGATGCCTTGGCGATCTACACACAGTGGAAGGAACAACTCAAGACATTCGAAGAGCCGATGGGGGAGGGGTGCCTCGTTCACCTGAGTACGCATATGTGCCCGGCGCACCGGCTGGAAGCGCTGAAGAACATGAAGACGGCCCTCGCGTCCCAAGAAGGAAAGCGGGTGCTCTGCGTCAGCACACAGTTGATCGAAGCCGGTGTGGACATCGACTTCGCCACGGTGGTGCGTGATCTGGCTGGGCTAGACTCGATTGCGCAGGCAGCGGGACGCTGCAATCGCAACGGCGAGCGAGCTATCGGGCGGGTACATATCGTCAAGATGGCGCAAGAACTTCCAAAGCAGTTGGAGGAGATCCGCTGCGCACAGGACAATGCACGGCGTGTTCTTAATAACTGGCGGGATGACGAGGGAGATCGTCCCTTTGAATTGTCGGACCCTAAGCAGATGGAACAGTTCTTCAAATATCATTTCTTCGCGCGCGCCAACCAAATGGACTATCCGGTAAAAGCTCCTCCCGCGCAACGTGACGACACCTTACTTCGGATGCTTGGCGAGAATGAGATGGCAGTAGATGATGCAAAACGCGCAGGCGTGAAGCGGGTAGGACTAATGCAGTCGTTTTACAGCGCGGCGCAGGCGTTTCGTGCAATTGATTGCCAAACGCAGGGAGTTGTCGTTCCGTTTGGAAAAGAAGGGATAGATTTGATTGCGGAGTTGAGCGCGGCACACGATCTTGCATCGGAGTTTCGTCTCTTGAGAAGAGCGCAACAGTTCACCGTGAATGTGTTTCCGCATGAAATGGAGTCTTTGAAAAGAAAGAATGCTGTGTACGAAGCATCGAAGGGTACGAGTATATTATGTCTGCGCGAGGGTTTTTACTCGAAAAAGTTCGGTCTGGCACTCGATGGCAGCGAAAGAATGGAGAGCCTCATTGCATAACACACCGAAGAACACGATTGAGTTTCGCGTTTGGGGACGGTTTGCCATGTTTACCGATCCCTTGACTCGCGTTGGTGGGGAGAAGTGCTCTTACCATCTGCCAACCTACGAAGCGCTCAAGGGAATCGCCAAATCCATCTATTGGAAGCCCACCTTCATCTGGCATATTGACTGCGTCCGTGTGATGAAGCGCATCCGTACGCAGACCAAGGGGATCAAGCCGCTCGATTACGGCGGTGGCAATACCCTGGCTATCTACACATACCTGACCGGCGATCCAGACGCAGCGACACGTGAACCGCGCATCGAGTATCAGGTTCGTGCCCACTTCGAGTGGAACCCGCACCGGCCCGAACTTGAGCGCGACCGGAACGATGGCAAGCACTTCGAGATCGCGAAGCGAAGCCTGGAGCAGGGGGGCCGACAGGACATCTTTCTTGGGACACGCGAGTGCCAGGGGTATGCCGAGCCGTGCGAATTCGGTTCTGGAAAGGGAGAACTCGACGATGCGGGCGAGTTGCAATACGGCATGATGTTCCATAGCTTTGACTATCCAGACGAGACGGGCGAAAACCGGCTGGCCAGCAACTTCTGGCGACCGAAACTGGTGAATGGCATACTCACTTTTCCGCGTCCCAACCAAATCCCGGCGGAACATAAGAAGGACATTCGGGCAATGGCCGTCAAGCACTTTGGCCTGGAAGAAAACCTCCAGTATGTTGAGACCGAGGCACAGCAGTACGCCGCAGGCGTTGGAGGCACGGTGTGAGCTGGATTCAGAAACTGCAAGAGACCTATGATCGCTGCGCCGGACAGCCGAAGTTCGCCGCCATTCCTGAAGAGCCAACGCGCAGTTTGATGCCCATCGACCATGCCGAGCAGCAAGTTCACATCGAGATCACGTTGGGTGGGTTGGGAAAGTTTCGCAGCGCAACGGTTATCTCCAAGGAGACGACGTTCATTCCGGCCACGGAGGAATCGGCAGGCCGTACCGGAATTGATCCAAAGCCGCACGGGCTCGCGGACAAGCTCGCATATATTGCTCCGAATGTAGACGGCTCGACTCTTAAGAACGGGGAGGTGGGCGCGGAGCCAGATGTTCCAACGGACGCCAAACGACGACCAAAGGCGAAAAAGGAGAAGGAGTCGCCCCACACGCTCTATCTCAATCAGCTTCGCCGCTGGGTGGCTTCCGAACCAGATCCTCATGTGGAAGCAGTGTTGCGATATGTGGAGGGCGGAACCATTCTGAGGGATCTGCTTGAGCAGCAGGTACTTCATGCAGATGCAGCGGGTAATCTTCTCACGCAATGGTCGGGATCTGGAAACCCACCTCCGATCTTCAAGATGCTCACGGCAACCGCAGGGCAGCGCAATCAACTTGCTGCCGTCGTTCGCTGGCGTGTGGAACTACGCGATCAGCAGGGAGATGCTCGACTTTGGCTCAATCCTGATGTGCAGCAGTCCTGGCAGCGGTTCGTCGCAAAGCAAGCGAAGAAATCACAATTGTGCATGGTAACGGGAGAACAACTACCGCCCGCTGTTAATCATCCCAAGCGGCTCAGACATGGAGCGGATGGCGCAAAGCTGATCTCTTCCAACGACAATGCCGGGTTTACTTTTCGCGGACGCTTTGAATTTTCTGGGCAGGCCTACGGGATTGGAAGTTCGACTACGCAAAAGGCACACAGTGCGCTACGGTGGCTGATTGCGCGGCAGGGATACAAGAATGGAGACCAAGCCATTGTAGCTTGGGCGGTGAGTGGCAAATCAATTCCAAAGGTGATTGCGGATTCAAGTGAAATTGAGAAAGATGTGTACGCTGAGACTCTGCCTGAGTCCGAAATCAATCCCCAACTTGCAACAGCGCCAGAGCGGTATAGGGGCGACGCTGGCCAGCTATTTGCCAAGCAATTGAACAACCTGATTCGAGGGTATGCCGCAAAGCTGGCGGATCGCGAAGACATCGTGGTTATGGCTCTGGATTCTGCTACGCCGGGCCGCATGGCGATTACCTACTACCGCGAGTTACAGGCTTCGGAATTTCTGGAGCGCATCAAGTGCTGGCACGAAGGCGGGGCTTGGCAACAGAATCTGGCGTGGGATCGGAAGTTCTATGGAACTCCTGCCCCTGCCGACATAGCGCGAGCCGCATATGGCCGACAAGTCAAAGGTAAGAAGACCAGCAAGTTGCTCGTGGCAACCGTCGAGCGTTTGCTGCCATGTATTGTCGACGGTCGTCCCATCCCGCGTGATCTTGTACAGAATTGCATACAGCGAACGACGAGGCGATCCAGCTTGATGCGCACGAAGAAGGGCTATGAACAAGAGTTTGAGTTCTGTCTTGGAGTTGCATGTTCTGTTCTGAAGCAGAGCCGACCGAAGGAGGAGTACAGTATGTCGCTTGATGAACGAAGAAAAACCCGCAGCTATCTCTATGGCCGTTTACTGGCCGTCGCAGAGAATATCGAACGTTTCGCGCTCGATCAGGCAGGGGAGACACGTGATACCTCCGCAAGTAGGTATATGCAGCGATTCGCTGACCACCCAGTCCAAACATGGTTGACCATCTCGAAAAGTCTGAGGCCATATGAGACCAGGCTGCGTGGTAAGGATTCAACCGTAGGCTTTGTGAAATCACGTCAGGAAATAATAGATCAGATTGGCGATCTATTTGAGGCGGATGATTTTGTCAAGGCAGGTCGGCTGGACGGAGAGTTCTTGCTGGGCTACTACTGTCAGCGGCATAAGCTTCATGGTAAGTCTGTTTCTACCCCAACGAAATCTCAATATGACACTGTAGAAGGAGAAAATAGTGAGCTCACTTTCAAGCAAGATTGACTTGGCCGTTATCCTCAAGGTTAAGAACGCCAATCCCAACGGAGATCCTCTGAATGGCAACCGACCCCGTACAGACTACAACGGGTACGGTGAGATTTCTGATGTTTGCCTAAAGCGCAAGCTGCGCGACCGCCTGATGGAGGCAGGGTACAACATCTTCGTGCAGCCGGATGACCGTAACATGGACGGAATGAAGAGTCTTCGAGAGCGCGCCGAGTCTGACGAGTACGGGTTGGGCAAGGCCGCGTTCGCTCTTGCAGCCAAAAAGAAAGGCAACTCGAAGAAAGAGACCGCCGACGAGGATGCCGATGAGGCTGGTCCATTGGAACTTGCTCAAAAGGAGAAGACCGCTGCGGATGCTTGTGCGAAGTGGTTGGATGTGCGTGCCTTTGGCAACCTTTTTGCCTTTACGGCAGGCAAGAGTAAGAAGAATAAGGGGGACGAGGGCACTGACCAAGCAGATGGCGCTGCCACATCGGGTATCTCCATCCCCATCCGTGGCCCGGTGACGGTACAATCGGCTTTTAGCTTGAAGCCTGTTGATGTGACCAGCACGCAAATTACCAAGAGCGTCAACAGCGAGGGCGACGGCAGCAAGCGCGGTTCCGACACCATGGGCATGAAGCACCGCGTGGACGATGCCGTCTATGTCTTCTATGGCAGCATGAACCCGCAATTGTCCGAGCGCACCGGCTTCAGCGATCAGGATGCCGAGGCGATCAAGGCTGTGTTGCCAAAGCTCTTTGAGAACGACGCTTCCTCTGCCCGCCCCGAAGGCACCATGGAGGTGCTCAAGGTGCTGTGGTGGAAGCAACCGAAGCCTGGCAAATACTCTTCGGCCAAGGTTCACGCTTCACTCAAAATGAATGAAGATGGCAACGGTGGTTACACCATAACGCCATTGGTTGGACTGTCTCCAGAGGAGATAGACGGCTTCTGATCGAACTGAAATGGTGCCCGCATGGCCGGTTCCGTTCCTGAAGACGACGACGCTCTGCCGCTCAGCGGATTGCAGCATCTGGCCTTCTGTCCGCGGCAGTGGGCGCTGATCCATCTGGAGCAACTCTGGGTGGAGAATCTGCGTACCGCCGAGGGGCGTCTGCTGCATGAGCGCGCTGACCTGCCCGGTGAAAGCCGTCGAGGCGATCTGCGCACGGTGCGCGGAATGACTCTGCGCTCGGAGAGGCTCCATCTGACCGGGCGCGCCGACATTGTTGAATTTCGCCCGGAGCCTTTTCCAGTCGAGTACAAGCGCGGCAAAAGCAAGCCCACCGACTGCGATACGGTGCAACTCTGCGCGCAGGCGCTTTGTCTGGAAGAGATGCTGGCGGCGGTCGTCACGCGCGGCGCGATCTTTTATGGCAATCCGCGCCGCCGCCAGGAGGTTGCCTTTACGCCGGAACTGCGCACGCGGACCGAAGAACTGGCCGCCACCATGCACCGCCTCTATCGCAATCGCGAGACGCCACCAGCGCAGCCCGGCCCGTACTGCGACAATTGCTCGTTGGTTCATGTCTGCCTTCCCAAGGCCACTGCGCAGCCGGAGAGCGCGGCGCGCTGGGTGGAGCGCCAGATGCGTTCGCTCAATCAAGAGGTCTAGTTCGCTATGCGCAAGCTGCTCAATACGCTACACATCATGACGCAAGGTTCCTATCTGCACCGCGACGGCGAAACCATCGCCGTCAAGGTCGGGCAGGAATTGAAGCTGCGCGTGCCGATTCATACGCTGGAAGGTCTGGTCTGTTGGGGACAAGTTGCGTGCTCTCCGCCGGTGCTGGGACTGTGCTGCGAACGCGGCGTTGGCATCTCCTTCCTCACCGAGCAGGGCAAGTTTCTGGCGCGTGTTACTGGCCCCGTCTCCGGCAATGTGCTGCTGCGCCGCCAGCAATACAAGATGGCCGACGGCGCGGAGGCTGCGCTGCCCACCGTGCGCATCATCGTCGCGACGAAGATCGCCAACAGCCGCGTGATTCTGCTGCGAGCGGCCCGCGAGATTGCCGACGAGGCGCGGCAAAACGCACTGCGCGAGGCGGCGAACCAACTCTCCTGGGCGGGTCTGGAAGCAGCGCGGGCATCTTCTATCGACGAGGCCCGCGGCCATGAAGGGTCGGCCGGACAGGCTTACTTTTCCGTCTTCGACCAGATGATTACCGGCGACCGCGAGGCCTTCCATTTCGACGGCCGCTCTCGCCGCCCGCCGATGGATCGCGTCAATGCGCTGCTCTCCTTCGTCTACGCACTGCTCCGCCACGACATCGAATCCGCGCTCGAAACCGTTGGCCTGGACCCTGCTGTCGGCTTTCTGCACACCGACCGGCCTGGGCGGCCCAGTCTCGCGCTCGACCTGATGGAGGAGTTGCGTTCGGTTCTCGCTGACCGCCTGGTGCTGACGCTCATCAACCGTCGTCAGGTGCAAGGCTCCGGATTCACCGAGCAGGAAGGAGGGGGCATTCTGATGGATGATGCCACCCGCGAACAGGTCGTCGCCGCATGGCAGCAGCGCAAGCAGGATGAGATCGAACATCCCTTCCTGAAAGAGCAGATTCCGCTCGGTCTGGTGCCTTATACGCAGGCGCTGTTACTGGCGCGTTTCATTCGCGGCGGCCTGGACGCCTATCCGGCCTTTTTCTGGAGATAAATTTTATGATGGTCCTAGTCAGTTACGATGTGAGCACCCTCGACGCCGCTGGCCGCCGTCGACTGCGCCGTGTCGCCCGGATGTGCGAAAATCATGGCCAGCGGGTGCAGAATTCTGTCTTCGAATGTCTTGTGGATGCGGCTCAATGGGTGGTGCTTCGGGCGAGTCTGGTTTCGGAAGCCGACCCCGCAGAAGATAGCCTGCGCTTTTATTTTCTCGGGAACGAATGGAAGCGGCGGGTCGAGCACGTGGGCACCAAGGTTGCCTACGATCCCGAAGGCCCGCTCATTCTGTGATGCCCTGCCGGGAACAGACTATTCTCGTGCGCGGACCCCAAGCGAGCATGAATTTCTCGGAAGATTCGCGCAGCCGCTAACCGCCATAACCTCAATAATTTGCTGAGAGTCCAGTCGAACTAACCTCCTTTTGCGCTCGATCAACTTCCAGGTCCGCATTTGTGGCAATATATCTCTAGCGCATGGAGTCTCTTACGCCATGCGCCGTCGCCCCCCACGCGGGGGGCGTGGATTGAAACGTCTTGGGAGGTAAAAAGTACGCTCCCGTAGATGGTCGCCCCCCACGCGGGGGGCGTGGATTGAAACTTATCGGTGGATGTGCAAATCTGTATCGGCAGGAGTCGCCCCCCACGCGGGGGGCGTGGATTGAAACTCGCCGCTCCGCCTCTGTGCGATCCATGAGTATGTCGCCCCCCACGCGGGGGGCGTGGATTGAAACCCGGCGCGTCTTAAACTCTATTAAGTCTGCCGCGCGTCGCCCCCCACGCGGGGGGCGTGGATTGAAACTTGTAAACTCTACAGTTCCCCATTGCACAGTTTGGTCGCCCCCCACGCGGGGGGCGTGGATTGAAACAATCGCTTATCTGCGTTATCCACATTATGCACAGTCGCCCCCCACGCGGGGGGCGTGGATTGAAACCCATGGACAATGTTATTTCGGCGACGGGCAGCGTGTCGCCCCCCACGCGGGGGGCGTGGATTGAAACCACCTGCGCCCGGATTGTGGCGATCGCGGTTGGCAGTCGCCCCGCCTTGTGTTCCGCTAACGCTGGGGAATGCCCCCGGAACCCATTGGCGCACTGGTGGCGAACGATGGCTCCCCATTTGAGCAAAAAGCCCTAAGCCTTGCTCGCCAGGGGGTATATTTGGGGGTATTCTTTTCTTCCAAAAAATCAACTTATTTATTATGTATGCGTTACATCACGATTCGAGTCCCTCAATTCGATGGAGCCAGCTTTTAGGCACCTGCGAAACCTCCGAACCCAATCCGCCCAGCAAATCGCTCCAATCAGACGTTTGGCCCCAGTCTCTCGGGTCTTTTCCCTCCATCAAGTTGAAGGTGCCCCCGGTCCCTCGCTTTTGGCGGGTGCTCCGTACGTCCAGCAAAAGTCTTCAGCGGGAGAGGGAAACCCGCCAGGGCAAAAGTCAGCAGCCCTGTAGCTTGGATGGCCGGGGAGAGGGAAACCGAACTTCGGGAGTCCATCGACAAAGCCATCTTTCGGGGTGGTGAGCAAGTCGTCGGGCCGTAACGGAAGTAAACGCAGAGATGGCCTCGAGACGCCTTACAACCCGAGCCCTCGGGTCACGGGCGAAGGCCGCACGGAGCACCGCAACTGACTGACGCGGCGCGACGTTCCGGCGGGGAATGTCGCGACAGCACGACGACAAGGATACTCGATGCAACTGGAGAAGCCCTCCTCGTCCCACGGAGAAGTGCGTGGAGCAGTTTGGCCGTATAACCGGCGACACCGGGAAGTCGGCTGAAGGCGAGAGGGTGGCGGATGGGCCGGTAGTAGCGATGAAGCGGAGTAACTTCCGTGGAGCGAAGCGGCCCTGCTTTGTAGCTGGGCCGCTCTTTTGTTTTGGATGATAGGCGTAGATCAGATGCGCATGGGCATAAGCACGTAGCGGTACTTGTACTCGGCGTCGGGGTCTTCGGGGCGCATCTGGCCTGCGGATTGGGAGTCCTTGAACTCCAGGCGGACTTCCCCTTCGTTGCTGAGGGCTTTCAGGAAGTCAAGGATATAGCCAGCGTTGAACCCGACAGCAATGGGTTCGCCGGCATAGGGCGTATCGATCGTGTCTTCTGACTCGCCGGACTCGGTGGAACTGGAGCTGATCTTCAGCTCGTTGCTCTCCAGGCGGAGGCGGATGGCACCGGAACGCTCGTCAGAGAACTGTGCGACGCGCTGGATAGCTGCGGAAAGCTCACTGGAGCGGACCACGGCGAAGCGTGTATTGTCGCGGGGCATGACGGCCTCGAAGTTGGGGAACTGGCCAGTGAGTTTGCGGGAGCTGAGGACGCGATGCCCGACGCGGAAGAAGAGCGTGTGCTCGTCGTCGGCAAAGTCGATCTGCTCGGCATCCGTGTTGGAGAGGAGCTGTTGCAGCTCGGCCAGAGCCTTGCGAGGGATCAGGACGCGCTTCTCGCCGCTGATGCCGACCAGCGTCTCGTTGGGCTTTTCGACGTAGGAGAGCCTGTGACCGTCTGTAGCGACCATCGCCAGCGACTCGGCCTTCAGGACCAGCAGAGCGCCATTGAGCGTGTAGCGCGACTCCTCGCTGGAGATGGCGAAGATGGTGCGCGCGATCAGCGTCTTGAGCGCCACCGTGGAGATGCTGGTGGCAGTGATGGAAGGGAACTCGGGAACCTGCGGGTAGTTCGCGCGGGCCATGCCGACCATCTTGGTGTTCGAGCGGCCGCTGCGGATCTGCACCCAGTGGTTATCGAGCAGCTTGATCGAGATTTCGCCCTCGGGAAGCAGCTTGATGTAGTCGTAAAGCTTGCGCGCGGGGATAGTGCAGGAGCCGGCCTTTTTCACTTTGGCGGGCGCGCTGGTGCGGATGGCCTGGTCCAGATCGGTCGCGGTAATGCCAAGGCGATCATCCTCGGCTTCGATCAGGAAGTTCGACAAAATCGGGATGGTCGTCTTGCGCTCAACCACGCTCTGCGTGGCGGTAAGCTCCTTGACCAGATCCTGGCGGCTTACGGTAATTTCCATTGCTGCTCCCTGCGCGGCAGGCTTTTCCAACTCTGTTTCGACGTTTGCCATGAATCCATCCTCTGTTTTCGGCCAGGGAAAACGCCCCGGCAATGAAATTCCGCGCTGGCCACACTTTACAACACTGTGCTGGTTGGCGGAAATAGCTGTTTTGCTACTTCTCGATTGTATGCACCTGAGAACAAACCCGCGCGTGGAAAACACGTGCGCTTGTCTGAATCGCTGGGCAAATCCGCGAATGCGCAAAACTTCGGCTGGACCAGCACTATGCCAAGAGGGGGCTGCGCCGATTTTTCCGCTAGGGGTGGCGTAAGGCGCGACGGGTATTAACAAAAGGGTAAGTAAAGAAGAAAAAAGCTAGTAGTACCCGTAGTTCAGTTCGGAAAAGTGGAAATACTTCCGATGTCGTTGATGGAGTGAGGTTTAACTTAGGTGCAAGTTTTCTAAAACGTGGCTGTGTAAATCTGGAGTTTTGGATAACCAGTGAAAATGGGTGAAGTGAGGATGCTGCTTTCCCACGACTCCCACAGGGGCAGCGAAAAAGCCTGTGAAAAGCAGGCCCGTTTTGTGTGAATAGCGTCCGCGACCATGCAGGGTAAGGGTGCGGGAAGACCGCGGATTCCACAGCGAACCGCTCTTCCACAACTTGCACAGCGTAAGGAAAAGGCAGGGCAAAACCTGCACGTGGAGGGCTTTCCCGCTGAAGATTTCTATTGCCCAGGCCTTCCCATTCCAGCAAATAATTTTTTGGTGATGAAGATAATTTTTCTCATGCAAGCAGAAGGCCCCTACACTGATGGGGTGGAGGAGTCTGGGTCATGGGGATCAATATTGGGCACCTGGAAGACCAACTCCTGCATATGTCGACCGAGGGAGCGCCGGGGCGGGAGTTCTGCGAGGCGATCTCCGAGTTGGCGAGTTCCGGGAGATTCGAGCAGTTGCGCGACGTTCTGCCGGCAATCGTGTACGACGAGCTTTGGGCGCGGTATCAGCAGGACAAGGCCGCGTTTGTGGCCGGATGGAAGATGCTGGCGCTGGAGATGCGGCAGGGCTTTGTGCAGCACGCAAGGCAGCGGCTGACCTCGCTGACCAAGTTGCAGTACGCGGGCCTTGAGCCCCCCACTCCGGCCTGGCAAGAGATACAGAGGGCTCTCGACGGTCAGCAGAACGATCTGCTGCGGACGGCCTTTGCGTTGGAGTTGTTGGAACTGGTGGAACCGGCGGCGCTGCGGGCGACGCATCTCCGTGAGTGCGTAGTGGCCTCGCCGAGTTCCGAGGATGCGGACCGGTACCTGGATGAGGCGACACGCTGCTATTTCTTTGGGCTGTTCACGGCTTGCGCTGTGATGTGCCGTTCCGTGCTGGAAGAGGCCATCAAACAAAAGCTGCCTCCCTCATTGGCCAGGCTGCTCAAGACCCGTTACAGGAACACTGCGACGCTCGGAAACCTGCTCCATGAGGTGAACAATAACTTGCAATTGACAGGTTTCGATCCAGACTTTCCGCGTGTGGCTAACAAAGTAAACGATACGGGCCGGAAGGCCGTGCATCAGGGATTGCTCTCCGAGGATGAGGCGCGGTCCTGCCTGCAGGATGCGCGCGAGGCTTTGCAATTGCTCTTGAGGCACTAATAGTCCGTGGTAAAAGTCTAGTTTTGGAAGGGACGACTTTAGTCGTGCCGTAAAGCCCATAGAATCAACGTGGCTTTACAGCCTGCGGATAAACTCAATTTCGCTCCACAAAACTTGCACTTTTACGGGTTCTGTAACAAGCGCACGGCTTCAGCCGGTCCACAAATGTTACAAAACAAACGATGGGCTTCAGCCCCTGATAATCTTTCTCAACCCACTCTGCTTGGGTTCGGCCCTTTTTTCGCAGCCTGTTTAGCCGCTGAGGGATGGTTTTCTTGGATTTCGACTTTCACCACAGCCAGTTAAGCGAAATTTCCCGCCAGTCGATCGTTCAAGCGGTATCAGCCACGCGCCCGCTTTGCAGATGGATTGCCCCATCATGGGTCGCTATACTGGATGTTCATGTCCTACGCCGCCGCCATCGATCAACTCAGCGCCATGGTTCCAGAACTGCATACGCAGCCGGGGCAGACGCGACGGAAGTTTTTACTGGAAGAAATTCGAATTCTTCTTGAGGCGTTGGGCAACCCGCATCGCAGTTTCCGTTCCGTGCTGATTGCCGGAACCAATGGCAAGGGTTCAACGGCGGCCACATTGGCCTCAATTCTGATTGCCTCCGGAGTCCGCACAGGGCTGTATACCTCGCCGCATCTGGAGCGCCCCAACGAGCGGATTCGCGTGGCGGGCATAGAGATTGCGGATGAGGCTTTTGCGCGCCAGTATTTCAAGGTTCATAAGGCTGCCGAGCGGTTGCTGTGCGAGGAGAGGCTCGGGCAGATGCCCAGCTTCTTCGAGTCGCTGACGGCAATGGCTTTTCTCGAGTTTGCCGAAGCGGGCGTCGAGTTGGCGGTTCTTGAGGTCGGTATGGGCGGTCGCCTGGATGCCACCAATATCGTCGATCCACTGCTTTCGATCATTACCGATATTTCGCTGGATCATATGGAATGGCTCGGTGCGACGATTGCCGCGATTGCGCGGGAAAAGGCCGGAATCATGCGAGCTGGCGGGACTCTGATTACCTTGCCGCAGCATCCCGAGGCCAATCAGGTGCTGGGCGAAGTGGCGCAGGAGTTGGGCGCACGCGGAGTGAGCGCAGCAGCCTTCATGCCGCCCATCGGCAGTGGCACGCTCTCGTACCAGGTCGAGGCGCTGGGAGCGGCAGTCGTGGTCGATTCTCCTCTTCTGGGTGCGCATCAGCAAAGAAACGTCGCGCTCGCGATTGCAGCCTCCGTGGAACTGGCGGCGCAGGGACTTCCGATCCGGCCTGAGTCGATTGCTGCGGGAATTCGACAGACTCGGTGGCCGGGGCGGCTGGAGCAGATCAATTACGCTGGTTTGCGCTGGATTCTGGATGTGGCGCATAATCCGGCCGGCGCTTGGGCGCTGCGGTCGGGGCTTTCGGGGTTGATGGGTGAACAGCGCCTGCAATGCCTGATCTTCAGTTGCCTGCGCGACAAACCGCTGACCGAGATGGCGCAGATTCTCTTCCCGATTTTTGATGAGGTGATCCTTGCCCCCATTCATACCGCGCGTGCTGCCTCTCTGGAGACGCTGCGGGCTGCGGCGGTGGCCGTGGAAGTTCATTCAACAGTCCTAGAATCAGTTGAATACGCTATTCGTTCTGCGCAGAACAAGACTCTCTCCGGTGGAACCGTGGTAGTTTCAGGATCGGTGTACCTGGTGGGTGAGGCGCGCTCCCTACTGCTGGCTGATGGAGGCAAATCCGCATGAGTCCTCGGCCAAGCCCTTTGCCTCGCCTCTACCGCTGGCGCACAAATCTGCTGCAAACGCCCGTCTTCGGGATCATCACGATCCTCTGCGGAACCCTTTCGATGCTGGTCTCGTTCTTTGATCGGCGAGGCAACGTGCAGCACAAAATCGCGCGGCTGTGGGCTCGTGGCTGTGTTTGGGTCTGCGGCTCAAAACTGACCGTAATTGGCGCGGAGAACCTGCTGAAGGCACCCATCGCCGTTTTTGCCTCGAACCACACTTCGTATATGGACACGCCGGTCGTTTTTGCATCGCTTCCGGTGCAGTTTCGTATCCTCGCAAAGAAAGAACTATGGCCTATCCCATTCATTGGATGGTACTTAAATCGGTCAGGCCAGATTCCGATTGATACCCGCAATCCGCGCGCCACCCTCTCTAGCCTGGGCGCTGCGGCCAAGGCTCTGCGCGGCGGAATGCCGCTGTTTGTCTTCCCGGAGGGCGGGCGAACTACGGATGGTGAACTGAAGCCCTTTCTCTCTGGCGCGGCCTATCTGGCGATTCGCGCGCAGGTGCCGTTGATTCCGATTGCGCTGTGCGGAGTCTTCGATCTGCTTCCGATTCATACCCATCATTTCTATCCGTCTCCGCTGACGCTGACTGTAGGTGAGCCGATCAGCACGACCGGAATGACTCTGAGGCAGACCGATGAGCTGACCGAGAGATTGCGTACTGAGATTGAAGCTCTGCGCCAGTCCCAGCAGAAGAAACTCTCCGCGGGCACCATGGTTTCCTGATTTTTGTGCCCGCTCTATCCCAGAGGCCGGGTTTCGCCTTACACTGAGGCTCGATGCCTGTTCATATCGCCATTCCCGAGCCAACCAGTTGCGATGCCGCCTACAATCAGCGCTCGCTGCAACCCTATCTTTTTGCCTTGCATGCAGCCGGCGTGACGCCGATTCTTGTTCCACTCCACGAGCGGCAGGACCGCGTTGCGCGGCTCCTGACCGGAGTGCAGGGTATTCTGTTGCCCGGCAGTCGCTTTGACGTTGACCCGGAGCGGTACGGTGCAGAGCGCATTCCCGCGTGTGGAGAGGCTGATCCCGTGCGCACCGCTGTCGATGAACTGCTGCTGCAGGATGCTTTCAGTCTCTACAAGCCGATTTTGGCCATCTGCCACGGCGCGCAGTCCTTGAATGTCTGGCGCAACGGAAACTTGATCCAGGATTTGAGCACCACGGTGAATCATCGGCCCGGACGCGAGGTGGAAGCCGCCCATCCAGTACGGATTGCGCCAGGTTCCAGACTGGCGGCGCTTTTACCGCCTGGTCAGCAGCCGGAACCGTTCGTGAACTCGACCCACCATCAGGCGATCAATCAATTGGGCGATAATCTCCTGGTCAGCGCCGTTTCTCCCGAAGATGGCGTGATTGAGGCTGTGGAACTGGACTCGCCCGAGCACTTTGTCCTGGCAGTCCAGTGGCATCCGGAGCGCACGTACGCGCAAAGTGCCTTTTCTCGCTCTATCTTCTCTGCGTTTGCCCATGCTGCACAGGCTTGGGCACCACGCCGCATTGAGGAATCGGTGGCCTCAGCATGAGTGGAGATATTGTTGATGTTCGCGAGAGACTGAACGGTTTGCTGGCTTTGGCAGGGCAGGGAATGCTCACAGAGGAGCAGGCAGAGCGCTTTAATCTCTACCTTTCGCTTATTCTTCGCTGGAATGCGCGGCTGAATTTGACTGCCATTCGTGATCTGGACGGTATTTTGTCGCGGCATTTTGTCGAGTCAGTTGTCTGCGCGCGCGCACTGCCGGAAGGGGTTACCACCCTGCTCGACTTCGGTTCCGGTGCTGGGTTTCCTGGAATCCCCATCGCCATCTGTCGTCCCGAGATCGAAGTGACTCTGGCTGAATCTCAAGGCAAGAAAGCTGCGTTTCTGAATGAAGCCGTCCGTGCTCTCAATTTGAAGGTCAAAGTTCACTCCGCTCGAGCCGAGGAACTGCGTACGCAGTTCGATTGTGTCGCGATGCGTGCGGTCGACAAGATGGGGTCGGCGGTCGAGGCAGGGAAGAAACTGGTACGTGAGAATGGTTCCCTGGTCCTGATGACGACTGCCGCCGAACTCGATAAGTTGAAATTGATCGCTGGCGCTGATTTTTCCTGGGATCGGCAGGAGGTCCTACCGGAAAGCAATGAGAGGATGGTCGCATTCGCCATTCGACGCAGCGCATCCTCTTTGTAGTCCCCGCCGCATTGCCGACCCGCCGCGCATCAAACTGTAGCGCCGACCTCCCGGTCCACGCCAGTTTCTTTATCAGTCCCCCGCCGTCGTCGCCCACCCATGAAGGCATCAAACTCCATGAGCCAATGACGCCGCCAACTTGCCATCTCCGCGTGTGCGGGGGCTGACTCGCTGTTTTTGTCATAAATTACTCTTTCGAGCCTCTTGCAAAATCCATCGGTGAATGACAGTTTTGCAAGAGAGAACTCGGTGAGAAGTTTGCTGCGCAGATTCGCTTGATGTGATGTTTAGTAACAAGGGCACGACGTTAGTCGTGCCGATACGGCTGAAATGATTGATCTTGGCCTTTAGGCCCTGCCTATGTCATTGCGGCTTTCCGTTCGATTGTTGCAATTTCTTATAACTCGCACAAAATGCAGTTTGAGAGAGTGGCTGACTCAATACGCAAACAGAAGCGAATTTTGCAAAGGGCTCTTTCCCTTTGCTTTGCTCAACTTGCATTTTTGTTTCTTCCTGATTGTTTGCTAGTCGAGTGCGTAGACCGATCCATCCGTGCTGCCGAAATAGACAACGCCATTCTCGACAGTTGGGCTGGACAGGATGGAACCGAGTTGCAGCAAACGGTCGATCCCGATGATGGAAGCGTCGATGGTGTTGTTCAATTTGCCATCGGGGCCGAGTGGTCCAAAGATGACTTCCGTTTTCAGATGACCCTCTTCAGTGAGCAAATCCCTGCGATTTTGATGGGCTTTGACGCAGAAATGACTGTTATATTGGTGTGCTTCCAGATCAACGTCAAAGACACAGCCGTCAAAACTGCCAAAGTAGGCGTGTCTTCCTGCAATGGTTGGGGAAGAGAAGCTGTAGGCATTGAACAGCAGGTCATAAATCGGCTTTCCCGTCTTCAGGTCGAGAGCGCGAAATTTGAGGCTGTCTGATGTCGTGATGTAGAGAACACCGTTCTGGATGGCAGGCGAGGCGATCACCCAGGACCCGCTGTTCTCCTGATGCCAAAGAAGTTTGCCAGAGACAGCTTCAAGTGCATAGATCAATCCATCGCGACTCCCGAAGGCCACAATCCCTTCGGCAACAGCAGGTGAGCCAGGGATTCCTTGCATAAAGTGTGTTGGGTCAACCCCTGTAGCAAATTTCCAGAGTTCATGGCCGCTTTTCGCGTTGATCGCATACAAAATTCCATCCCAGCAACCAACGTAAAGAACTCCCTTGCTGATCGCAGGCGAAGAGTGGACCACGTCGTTGGTTTGGTATTTCCAGCGCAAATGGCCAGAACTGGCGTCTAGCGCATAGATATGGTGATCTCCGCTTCCAAAATAGACTGTTCCCTCCGCAACGGTCGGAGAGGAAAGATAGAAGTCCCATGGGTCTGGAATCACCTCGCGCGTAGGCAAAAGGCCGTAAAGGCCAGCGGCATTGAGTCGGCTTTCGCCCTCGGTCTTGAACTTCCAGTTTAACTTTCCGGTTTTCGCGTCCAGGCAGTAGGCATTTCCATCCAGACTCAGAAAGAAGACCGAGTTATGGTCGACCGCCACTGTACTGCCAACGTTTGCCTCTGTAGCGAATCTCCAAAGTTCATGGCCGGAGTCGGCATCGATTGCATGAAGAGCGTGATCGTCGCTGCCGATATAGACGATTCCTGCCGAAACCACAGGGGAAGCGACAATACGAGAGCCGGTCTTGAATTCCCACCGAATATGATCGATGCTCTTGGGCGGATTCGTTTGAGCGATTCCAGTGTGCTCGGTATTGGCGCGAAATCCAGTGGGTTCCTGGGCAAGTGAGATTAAGGAACCAATCGTGAGTAGGGCCAATAGTGCCTGAATGGTTTTATGCAAGGGCGTCGTCCTTTCGGTACTTCTACTCTAAGACGGATGTCATGCAAGAAGTAGAGCAATGCTGCTATGAAAGAGAGGGAAGTAAGGGTTGGATTTCAGGGCACAGTGAATGTTCCACGTGGAACTATTTTGGGAATGAAGTCCAATCTGGGAATTGTTCCACGTGGAACAAAAACGCAACAGTTTCAAAACGGGCAGATTCCGTAATTGGAACGCGCCCGAAAATAAGTAAAAACAGCTCGCCAAACCCAATAGTTTTCCACCGAATAAGCCAATTCGAGCGCCCCGGGCCGCAATCGCGCGACAGACTCGCAACCCATTGACCAATAAAGGCTTCCGCGTCATCCTGCTGCGCTCGATCCGAACGCTTTCCACAACCTTGGGCGGTTATACACAGTGCAAGTCGCTACCTAAATTCCATGCTTCCCGGTACTCTGATCTCCCATGGGAAAAATACTCGGCGTAGTCAATCAAAAGGGCGGTGTGGGCAAAACCACTACTGCCATCAATCTAGCTGCCTGCCTGGCACTTGAAGGACTCAAGGTCCTGCTGGTGGACTGCGACCCCCAGGCCAACTGCTCCTCCGGACTCGGATTTCAGCGCGACGACAATCGCCGCTCGATCTACGACGTTTTGATGGGCGATGCTCCCGCGGATCAGGTGATTCTGCCCACCGAGATCGATCTGCTCTATCTGTTGCCCGGGTCGAAGAACCTGACCGGTGCCAATATCGAGTTGGCTGGCGCGGAGGACCGCGCGATTCGTCTTCGACTGGCGCTGGAACCGGTGCAGGCCGAATACGATCTGATTGTGCTGGACTGCCCCCCGGCTCTCGATCTGCTCACCTTGAATGCGCTGGCTGCGGCGAATACGCTGATCGTCCCCATGCAAGCCGAGTATTTTGCCCTGGAAGGCGTCTCCGAGCTGATCTCAACCCTGGAACGCGTACGCGCGGCGTACAATCCGGAGTTGACGATTGAGGGCGTTCTGCTGACCATGTACGACGACCGCACCAATCTTGCCCAGCAGGTGACCGAGACTCTGCGCGAGTACTTCAAGGAGCGCCTCTTCCGCACCGTCATTCCGCGCAATATTCGACTGGCCGAGGCTCCCAGCCACGGTAAGCCGGTCGCGCTCTACGATGCACGTTCGCGGGGAACCGAGGCGTACTTCGAGCTGACCGGCGAATTCCTGGCGCGCAACCACATCGAGATCCCGCGAAGAGGCGAAGCGGTGCCTGTTGCTGCCAACGACCTCGAAACTGGACCGAAGGCCTAATGTTCTGTTAATTTCCGGACGGGCAAAAGTTATCAAGTAGAAATGAACTGAAATCTCCGGCTCCCCTTGCCGAACTGAGGACTTTGAACAATGAGTATCACCGCAATCGATCCCAAACGTCGCGCCCTGGGTAAGGGCTTGGATTCTCTCCTTCCGCGTGTGCAACCCGCCGCCGCGCCCTCGGCCGAAGCCGAAGGCGGCAAACCGCGCGAAATTCCCATCGACCAGATCGACGTGAATCCCTTCCAGACCCGTTCGCATATGAGCGAGGATCAGTTGTCGGAACTGGCGGCTTCGATTGTCGCCAACGGCGTGGTGCAGCCGATCCTGGTGCGCCCACAACTCAACGGTCGATTTCAGCTCATCGCCGGCGAACGCCGCTGGCGCGCTTCACAGTTAGCCGGCAAGACCACCATCCCGGCGATTTTGCGCCAGGTCTCGGACGAACAGGCGATGGAGATCACCATCGTCGAGAATCTACAGCGCGCCGACCTGAACCCGATGGAGCAGGCCCGCGCCTTCGAGCGCCTCTCTCGCGAGTTTCATATGACCCAGGAGCAGATGGCGGTACGCACCGGCAAGGACCGCGCATCGGTTGCTAACTTCCTTCGTTTGTTGAGGTTACCTGGATCGGTGCAGGCTCGCGTTGAATCCGGAGAACTCAGCTTTGGTCACGCACGCACTCTTCTGGCCTTTGAGCACGCGGAAGAGATGGAGAAGGCCGCGCAGCATATCGTTAAGCTTTCGCTTTCTGTTCGCCAAACTGAGGCCTATGTTCAGAACCTCATCCACCCTGAAAAAATGCCCAAGAAAGAGCCAAAACCCGAGCTGGCCATCGATCCCAATGTGCGTGAAGTGCAGGACCAGTTGCAGCGCGCGCTGGGCTTGAAGGTTCACATCGAAGACCACAATGGACGCGGCAAAGTCGTCATTGAATATTCCCGCCTGGAAGATTTCGATGCGCTTTTGGAGCAGTTGGCGGGGGCGTAAGGCTGGGAATCAGAGCGTAAAACGATGGATAGCGGCCATCTGGCCGCAAAAAAAACTAAGCCCACGACCTGTTTCCAGGCGTGGGCTTAGTTTTTTTGATGATTGGCAGGTTGGTTAGGCGTTCAACTGTTCCTGCAGCTTGTTCAGCGTACGGTGCAGATCCTTGTCGGCGCGGCGCTGTTCGTCGATCTTGCCGATGGAGTGCATAACGGTGGTGTGGTGCTTGTTGCCGAACTGGCGACCAATCTCCGGCAGGCTAGCCTCGGTCATCTGCTTGGCCAGGTACATGGCGATCTGGCGGGGCACCACCACGTTGCGTGAGTTGTTCTTCTGCTTGAGGTCGGTGACCCGCATCCCGAACTGCTCGGCGACGGCGCGCTGAATGGCCTCGATGGTGATCTTGCGCACCTGCATATCGATGAACTGCTTGAGGCACTGCTGCGTTGAGGCCATGGTGATCTCCATCTTGTTCAGATGGCACCAGGCGATCAGGCGCACCAGCGCGCCTTCGAGTTCACGCACATTGGTGCGCACATTCGAGGCCACGAACATGGCAACGTCGGTAGGCAACTGCACCTGTTCGCTCTCGGACTTCTTCTGCAGGATTGCGACCTTGGTCTCGAGATCAGGCGGTTGAATATCGGCGATCAGGCCCCACTCGAAGCGGGAACGCAGACGGTCTTCGATCTCGGCCAGCTCCTTTGGGGGGCGGTCGGAGGCGATGACGATCTGCTTCATGCTTTCATGCAGCGCGTTGAAGGTATGGAAGAACTCCTCCTGGGTGCGCTCCTTTTGGGCGATGAACTGAATATCGTCGATCAGCAGCACATCCACGGTGCGGAAACGGTCGCGGAAGCTGGTCATGCGGTCGTTGCGCAGCGACGTGATCATCTCGTTGGTGAATTTTTCCGCCGAGACGTAGCAGATGCTGGCCGAGGGCTGACGGCGCTTTACTTCGTGCCCGATGGCGTGCATCAGGTGCGTCTTGCCCATGCCCACGCCGCCGTACAGGAAGAGCGGATTGTAGGCCCGCGAGGGGCGCTCGGCGACGGCCAGTGAGGCGGCGCGGGCAAACTGGTTGCCGTTGCCGATCACGAAGGCATCGAAGGTATAGCGGGGGTTGAGCTGGGCGGCGCTGGACCAGTCAAAGCGCGCCTGCTCCGGCGTGCGCCCATGCTGCAAGGGCGGCGGCGCGGTCGGCGCATGAGCGGGCACAGGGCCGAAGCCCCCATCCTTGCGCTGCGGTGGTATCGAGGGGTCGTCCTCGGCAGTCACAAAGCTCACGTCGTCGAAGTCCAACTCCTGGACATCAATCGCCTCTTGAATCAGATCGCCGTACTTGTCGCCGATAAATTGAAATTCTGCCGAAGGTACACGCACATAAATCGTTCGACCTGTCGAATGGCTGAAGCGCGTCGGCTTGAACCACATGTCGAAGGAAGCTCGGATCACCTTTTTTTCGAGGGCCGAGAGAATTTGAAGCCAGGGGTTGAGAGCCGTTGCCGGAGAAGTAGTTGCGAATGCCATCGAGCCAATCCTTGCCTGCGTCCTCTGAGTGATGCAAAAGCGGTTCATCCGTAAAAATCGAGCAAAGTACTCTCGGCGGCGCCAAGCTCCTGGCTTGTCGTCTTGATTGATGCGAACCGAGTGCCTGGTTGCCGTTTGACGGCCTCTGAAATTGACACCGAGACCTGGGAAAAACCGGTTACGTGAGACGCTGGAAAACTTTACTGAACGGTCCCGATAGTAGCACATTTAGAGGTCATTGCAATCCCCCATTCACGCAACTTTGGCTCTTCTTTCACGGGTTGCACCATCCATGGTGAAACTCTTTGGGTTTGTTACCGGGGTTACCCTTCCATTTGCTGGAAATGTCGCATTTTGGCACATTCTCTATGCCGCCGCTTGCAGCCGTTGCGAGGGGTGTTTTAGCGCGATCTGGCGGCCGAAGATAGCTTTTCTGTCTTGCAATGAAGAAGGACGGGGAGCATACTTTCATCAGGGGGTGGCGAGTGCTTGAGTTCATCAGCGGACTGTTCAAAGTGAAGGCGCGCAAGGCGCAGAGCAGCGGCGGCACGCAGCGCCTGCCGGATATCCCCTGGAAGTACAATCCGCCCGCTCCGGAAGGGTTTGTACGGCCCAAACCGGTGATCGTACCCAGAGCCAAATAAATTACAGGGAGCCAGGATGCCTGAGAAAGCAGAGGCGTTGGGCATATTGCTGGTCTTGCTGCCGGGATTTGCGGCGGCCTACTTGGTGCAGCTGCTGGCCGCGCGGCGCAAGCAGTCCGAACTCGACAAGGTAGTCGAGGCGCTGATCTTCAGTCTTCTTCTCTATCTGCTGACTCTTCCGTTCTTCGGGTATGCGTTGCCGATTGCCTGGCGCGACGGAGACGAGTTGCATCCAGGCGTATCTCAAATCATCATTGTGTGGCCTCACCTGCTGGCTCTGGCGTTTCTGGCCGTGGTGCTGGGGTCCATCTATGCGGCCAGTATCAACCACAACTGGCTGACAGCGCCGTTCCGGTGGCTGCGCATCACAGAGCGTTCGGCGCGCAGTTCGGTATGGAACGACGTTTTCACCGATCTCAAAGGCGTGGTGCAAGTTGGATTCACGGATGGCCGGTCGGTGATCGGATGGATTCGCCGCTACTCGGATGACGACGATTCGCACGTACTTTTTCTCGATGAAGCAGCGTGGATTGACAGCGACGGGAAGGAAACGCCGATCGAGGGACCGGGTATTTTGCTGACCAAAAACCTGGGGATCGAATCGGTCATGTTCCTGGACGCGTCTAGCGATGAGGTTGCTGCCGAAACTGAAAAAACCTGAACGCTTTTGCAGTGAAAAGACAAACCTCTTCGCCCTGCGCCCCGCCGCGATAAAATCAAAGACATTATGTCACCCGCTGCGCTCTCTCCTGAAGTGATGGCCAAGTACGAGCCTGTGATTGGGCTTGAAGTTCACGTGCAACTGCTCACCGCGTCCAAGGCCTTCTGCGGATGCGCCAATCGCTTCGGAGTTGCGCCGAACACCAACGTCTGCCCGGTCTGCCTCGCGCTGCCGGGAGCGTTGCCGGTGCTGAACGCAAAGGCGGTCGAGTTTGCGACAACGGCCTCGCTGGCCATCAACTGCCAGGTGCGGGAGCGGTCAATCTTTGCGCGCAAAAACTACTTTTATCCCGACCTGCCCAAAGGCTACCAAATCTCGCAGTTCGATAAGCCCATCGCCGAGCATGGCTGGATCGACGTGCCCACGGCCGAGGGCGGCACCAAGCGCATCGGGATTACGCGCCTGCACATGGAAGAGGACGCGGGCAAAAGCATTCACGACGGCTTTGCCGAGTCGGCCACGCGCACCTATCTCGACCTGAATCGCTGCGGAACGCCGCTGGCCGAAATCGTCAGCGAACCGGATATTCGCACGGCGGACGAGGCCTTCGAGTACCTGACGCGGCTCAAAGAGATCCTGCTCTATTGCGGCGTTTCCGACTGCAATATGGAAGAGGGTTCTCTCCGTTGTGACGCCAACGTAAGCGTCCGTCTCAAGGGCGCGCCGCAGTTCGGTACCAAAGCGGAAGTGAAGAACGTGAACAGCTTCCGCTATGTGCGCGCCGGGATTGAGTACGAGATCGAGCGGCAGATTGAGGTGATCGAGTCGGGCGGGCGCGTGATTCAGGAGAGCCGTCTGTGGAATGCCGCCGAAGGCCGCACCTATTCGATGCGATCCAAGGAGCAGGCCCACGATTATCGCTACTTCCCGGAGCCGGATCTTCCGCCGCTGATCCTGACCAGAGAATTTATTGAGCGCAAGAGAGCCGAGCTTCCAGAGTTGCCGGAGGCGCGGCGGGCGCGCATGGTGGCTGAGTACGAACTGAATCCCAAGGATGCATTTACGCTGACCGCGTCCAAGGAGTTTGCCGACCGCTTCGAGGCCGCGGCCAGGACGGCCCGCAGCCCGCGTCGCGTGGCCAATCTGCTGCTCAGCGAGGTGGGCGGACGACTGAACGCGCTGGGTCTGGAGCAGGAGCAGTCGCCGGTCTCCATGCCAGGCATTGTGCTGGCCGCCGACCTGTTGGACGAGGGCAAGATCAGCTCCAAGCAGCTCAAGCAACTCCTCGACGTCTGCTTCGAGAAGAGCGAGGACTTCGCCGCAGTCTACGAGCGCGAAAAGCCGGAGCAGATCAGCGACGCCTCGGCAATCGAGAAGCTGATCGACGAAGTGATTGCCGCCAATCCCAAGCAAGTGGAGCAGTATCGCGCCGGCAAGACGACGATGGCGGGCTTTTTTGTAGGCCAGGTGATGCGCGCCTCGAAGGGCCAGGCAAATCCGGCGCTGTTGAATGAGCTGGTGACCAAGAAGCTGGCGGGGTGAAGAGGCAGCCAGAGGAACGACGAGGTGATTTTGCCGAAGCCGTCGGCAAAAACTTGTTGAAGGCTTCTTGCGTAGTATTTACCAAGCGGCGCGCACAATGAAGAGATGAGGGAAACCAACTGCAAGGCGCAATCCGTCCTGCATTTGAACGGATTGCGCCGCGTACCCCCACCCCCTCCCCCTGTGGAAATCGTTTTACGACCCCTGGAAAATCTCCTAACGCTCAAGGAATCAATCGTTTGTAAATCTTACATAGTTACCGAAGAGTAAACAGAGATGCCCGTTTTTGGCCCTTTTTGACCCCCAAAACCACGATTTCAGCCTCAAAATCGCCCTTTTTTGCCAGATTTGTGACCCCAAAAACGCTGTGCAGCCTCATCCTCCAGGGAATTTTGCAAAAAGCATATCAGCCCGTGGTAAAACTCCAGTTTTGAAAGAGCATGACTTCAGTCGTGCCGAAACTGCGGAAATGATTAATTCTAGCCTTTAGGCCCTGCTGATGCCGTTGTGGCTTTCTATCGATTGAGCCTCTTGCAAAATTCAATTGTGAGGGGCAAGAAGCGTCAGGGAACGACTTCAGTCGTGCCGAAAGATCAGCAAAAAGATGTTGGGCTTTAGCCCCTGCGGCTCTTTGTTTTCAGCCGATT
>Ga0209415_10003622_pt1 | contig 28723 bp, 25 predicted proteins | sample PeaSoiSIISIP2007_FD_187696 | JGI IMG/M metagenome (GOLD analysis project Ga0209415, IMG submission 187696) | Peat soil microbial communities from Weissenstadt, Germany - SII-SIP-2007 (SPAdes) (version 2) | ecosystem: Environmental > Terrestrial > Soil > Wetlands > Peat | place: Germany...
AATCTTATGAGCCGAAAAAGCAGGGTGTCAAGCAATTTTTGGGAAATAAATGTCTTTAGTTTCAATGATTTACATAACCAATCAACATTCGGCCAAACTGTTCCAATTTGAGACGGCGAGGCAGCGGAATGGCCGTAAGCCAATATTCCTCATGCACTTAAGAACCGTTGGAGGGCTCCGTCGTAGCCGGAGGCCGAGCCGGCGAGCCTGGCGCCGCGTCTCCCAATTGAAGTGAAATGAACTCGGTTTGGTCGGGACGACCGAAAACCGGACCGGGGAAAAACCGCCGCAGCAGAATGCGAGCGCCACCGAAGGCAACTCCAGCAGCCAGAGATATCGCACCCACGATGATGCACAGAAGAATGATGTTGACCAGCAGGTTGGCAATGTTGTTTTTCTTGTCGAAATACGTGTTCTCGTTCCAGGTGACGCTGGGCGTCCAGTTCACGGCACCCAGCAAAGTCTGCGCGTCGCTCTCGGAAAGCGGACCAGCGGCGATTGCAATGATCGGCCCCGTTCGCTTATCGAAAAACGGTCCCACGTTTTCAATGCTCGCAACCCCGGTCTGGGGTTGAGCGGCATGATGCGCGGCATCAATGCGGCGGAGATGTTCGGCAGCCAAAGCTGGTGTCGGATACTCGATCAGCATCAGCGTCGCTTCTCCGCCCAGAGTGGAGTACTGCCCGAGCACTACTTCAGGACTGGCACTGAAGTCGACCAGATCCGCGGGCAGCGGAGACCCGATCGCTGCCAAAGCCAGCGGCCCCTCGGCGTATTTCTCCGTATTCCGTGAGTACCCGTGGTGCGGCATGGAAGCCAGAATGGGAGGCAGGTTACCGGCATTTCCGCTGGGGCGCGGCAGCAGGCCGGCCAGTTCGCGCAGCCCCGCGGCCGACATTACGGACAACTGGCTGAATACGGCCTCGACCACGATGTGTCCGCGGTAAAACAGGACCCGCTGATTGAGCGATGCGCCCTGATCGCCTATCTCTTCCCGCGCCATCTCCGGCTGCAAATAGAAAGCGTAGGTCCCGAAAGCGCCGCTGGCGTCGGCGAAGCGCGCGGCGCGGATTTTCAACGTGCGTCCATCGTCACTCTTGTAGGTGGCGGACTCGAAATCTGTGAAGCCGTATTCCTTGAGCAGAGCCGCGTTGGTGGGGTCCGCGGCAGCGGCATCTTTGCTGACCTGCGCCGCGTCTTGAATCTGCCACCCCGCGAATTGCTTCGGCAGGATTGGTGGGCGGGGCGAATCCGCGCCGGGGCCGGCGGCGAAAGCCACGCTGACGGCACAAACGCCGACTAAACAAACTACGAGAGCCAATACGAGTGTGGACCTTGAAGCACGCATGGATACACCGCTGGGCACAAAATCCCTTCTGTTATTAGACCACAGGGAATGGGAAAAGGTTTCCGGAAGGGACTACTGTCCAGCGGCTTTGTCCATCTTGCTGGCAACCTTGACTCCGCTCAACCCGTTTACATACTTGGCGATGCCACGGTAGAGCGACTCAGCGATGCGCTGGCGGTATTCGCTGGTGGCCAGGCGGTGCTCGTCGGTAGGATTGCTGACAAATGAAATCTCGGCAAGAATCGAAGGCATGTTGGCGCCAATCAGCACAATAAATGGAGCCTTCTTCACGCCGCGGTCGCGAATGCCCGGGCTCTTGGCCGCAAGGCCGCTGTGCAGCGACTGCTCCACATCCCCGGCAAATTCCCGCGACTCTTCGATTTTTTCCTTCAGCGCGATCTTCTTCACCAGGTCCTGCAGCTCATAAATGGACTTCTCCGAAACCGCGTTCTCGCGCGCCGCTACCTCCAGCGCTTCCGGCGAAGAGGTGAAATTCAAGTAGTAGGTCTCGACTCCCCGAGCGTCAGGATCATGACTCGAGTTGGCGTGGATGGAGACGAACAGATCGGCCCGCGCCTGGTTCGCAACCGCAGTGCGAGTTTCTAGCGGGATGAAGGTGTCGTCCTTGCGCGTATAAACCACCTCCGCGCCCAGCCGCGTTTCCAGCAGCTTGCCCAAACGCCGGCCCACATCGAGCACGAGGTCTTTTTCTTCCAGACCGTTGGGACCGATGGTGCCGGTATCGTGGCCGCCGTGCCCAGGATCGATCACGATCTTGCCGATTTTCAGGCCCAAGGCGCGAATCAGGGAACGGGCGCCGCCCGCGGTGGGCCTCGCCTCGCGAATGTCGAGATCGGTGGCGCTTCCCGGCTTCCCGGCAGCGAGTGCCAGACTCGAATCTGAAATGTCCTGATCGCCGTCGAGATCGCTGGCCGCCGGCTTCTTCGCCGTGACCGCATTCCGGGCTTTGCTCTTTACATCTGGAGCACTCCGCTTCGTGACGTCAACCGGGGAAGCGCTGGTTTCTTCATCGTCATCGTCGGCTTCCACGATTTTCTTCACCACGGAGGTGGTTGGCTTCTTATTCGCAACACCGGTCCCGGATGAAGCCGGGGCGTCATCGTTGACTTCTGCACTCATTGCGTTCCGCGACGCTGCGCCATCTGCCTGGGCAGAGGCGGTTTCGCCCGAGTCTTTGTCTTTCTCCTTGACCTGCTTCGCCCGCCCGTTCTTGCCGTGAATGTCGATGATCAGGCGATAGGGATTGGGCAACAGGAAGGCGTCGTAATCGGAAAGATTGTCGACCTCGAGCACAACCCGCGTGCGGCCCGGCACAAACTGGGCCACTCGAACCTTCTTCAAGAAGCCGTCATCCACATCGAAGCTCTTGCCGACCAAAGTTGAGGCCAGCTTGGTGTCGCGCAGGTCAAAGAAGATGCGCGCCGGACCGTCGAGCCGTTGGGACGAGAACTTCACATCGCTTTCCACGTCGATGGCAACCCGTGTGTAGTCTGGGGTAGACCAATGCCGGATGCCGGTCACCCGCAGCAGCCGCCCGGAGCGCGATTCCGAGGGCTTGTCCTTCCCGGACTCTGCAAGAGCGACGGAACTGTCTCCCGCGTCTCTCGCGTCTTTATTGCTACCGTTGCCGCTCTTCTGCGGCTGTTTCTTCTCCGCAGCCTTCTGCGCGGCCGCTGCCTTCTCAGCTTGCGCCTCGCGTTTCAGTTCGACGTCGAGCTCGGTGATGGCCTGACGGGCGTCATCCGCCAGGCGATTGTGGGGATAGCGGTGCAGAAACTCCTGGAAGGTGGATCGCGCCGCCTCGGAATCGTTGAGATCGTCTTTGTAAATCTCGCCGATGGTGAAAAGTCCGTCGAAGCGGTACTTGCTGCCGGGATACTCGCGGCGCAGGAACTTATATTGCTCGACCGCCTCGTTAAGGATCTTGTCGTCGCCGAAACGCCGTCCCATTTCCACCAGCGTCTCGGCTACCGCAACCACGCTGGGATCAGCTTTGGCGGAAGCAGGCGCGCCCAGATAGATAGAGCGGTAGGCATTCAAAACGCGCTGATAATCATGCCGGGTCCGGTCGGCAGGAGGCCTTCCGTTCAGCGCTTCGCGCATGCGCTCGGCTGCGGCGAAATGTTCCCGCGCCCAGGCGTCGGAGTGACGCGTGCGGGCCTGCGCCGCCGGAGCTGTAGCCATGACCGCGGCGAGCGCAAGCAATGCTCCCCATAGACAACGCTGGCGCAATCGAATCTTCAAATTAACCAGCCCGTGCCTTCGTTCCTGCTTGTTTGAACCAGTTGGTTGAACCAATGCCCTGGGTGCCAGAAAACTAGTAGCCAGATCGAACTAGCAAAGAGATTAAAGTAAAACCGATGCCGCGAGCCTAATCCGTGTTGCTGATGTAGAGCACGCCCCGCGCATCCCGTTGAACCGTAACCGGATCGTGCGAAGCGCCCGAGTTAAAGTCGGATACACCGTAGTACAGGTTGGTGATCCGTCGGACGTAGTTTTGGGTCTCGGCGTAGCGTGGCACGCCCGAACTGCGCGCCACCGCTCCCGCGCCCGCGTTGTAGGCAGCCAGGGTCAGTTTTATGTCGCCGTCGTAGCTTTCCAGAAGTTGCTTCAAGTGGCGCACGCCGGCGTCCACATTCTGTTCCGGGTCAAACGGATTTCTCACCTTCAACTGGCGTGCCGTCGAAGGCATCAATTGCATCAGCCCCATCGCACCTTTTCGCGAGAGCGCGTTGGGATTGAAGTTCGATTCCACCTTCACCACCGCGCGCACCAGGTTAGGGTCCACGTTGTGCCGCGCCGCCGCCGCCTCAATGGCGCTGTCAATGTCCCCGGGAGTTGCTGTTGGTCCACGGAAATTGGCGTTCACAATCTTGGCCGTTGCCGACTGATTGGACTCATGCCCCAGATATTCACTGACCTCAGCTGCCGCCGAGCGCGCAGCTCTCATAGCCGCCGCATTGGGTCCAGGAACAGGCTTCCAGCGATTCTCTTTGGAACTCCAGTACATTAGTTTGCGCCGGGGCGCTTCCGACTCTTGGGTGTGGTGAGCGGCGCTCGCCGGGACAGGCTCGTTGACGTAGACCGTGTGGCCGTGTTCGTCGGTTGCGGTGATCTTCGTTGTAACGGTCTTTTCAGAGGATCCTTCGCCACCTTCAGCGGCGCGGAGTGGTAATGCGAGAGAAAGAGAGGTCGCGGCTACAGTGCTGGCCATCAGGGCGATTTGCAGGCGCTTTTGCATAACCGGGTTCCTAATTCACCTCGGCGAAGGCAGACTTCACCCTCGCACCTTGCTACCCCGGAACCTGACGGAGAATTCTTAAACCAGAGTATGTCGATTATAGGCGCTGAGGATGGCCGGGGCAACCTATCTGAAGGGCGTAGAACCACCGGAGTAATCTCGGTAACAGAATGAAAATAAACTAATTAGAGTTCTCTTAGATTACCTTCTCCAGAGCTAGACTCAGGCTGTCGAGCGATAATGACCGCAGCAGGTTGCGGCGCATGCCGCGCTCCACCTCGGCTAGTCTTTCAGAAGCCGCAGCGATCCAGTCGAAATCGGCAGACTCAGTCAGCTTCGTGAGTTGGCCTTGAATGTCGGTGTTGTGGACCAGTTCCGGAGCGCCCGACGCCAGAAACATCAGGTCGCGCAGAAGCGAGTAAAGCGTTCGGAGAAGCTGTTCCGTCTTCTCCCGCCCCTCGGCCCCGGCGCGGTAGGATTCAGTGATCTTAAAGAGCTGTGTGTGTTCCCCTCCCTGCAGGGCCGAGTTGAGGATGGTCAGCGCGTCAGCGCGTGCGGCTACGTAGGCCTCCACATCGAAGCTGCGAGCCCGCCCCAGGGCGCCTTCGCTCAGTCGGGCAACCAGAGCGCGTTGCTGCGGCTTCCATTCCGAACGCTGCTCGGCCAGGTAGCGCTCCACTTCCTCCACCGGCGCGGCTGCGAGCGGAAACACCATCGACCGCGATCGAATGGTTGGAAGCAACTCCCCCGGATTCTCCGAGAGCAGAAAAATAGTGGCGAACTCCGGAGGCTCTTCCAGAACCTTGAGCAGCGAATTAGCCGCTTCCTTCATAAAAGCCGAGTCAGTGAAGATATAAACCCGCTCCCGTGCTTCGGACGGACGGTAGTAAATGGTCTCGATCACCCGCCGGACCTGATCCACCTTGATCATCATCTGTGGAGGGTCGGGAGGGATGATCAGAACGTCGGGGTGAGTCTGTACGAAAAGGCGAGTATCTTTTTTGTCGGCCTCCCGCAGGCCTTCGCGTGTTTCCACAGCTTCGGCAAACCGTGCATCAAGATCGACAGCTTGGGCAATGCGGCTGCAGTTCGCGCATCGCCCGCAGAAATCAGGCAGACCATCCGTCTCAGTCGGCGCGAGACAATTCAGCGCCTGCGCCAGCATCATCGCGAGGGTGTACTTGCCCGACCCCCGCGCGCCCGAAAGGATGACCGCATGCGGAAATCGCTTCCGCGCCAGCATGTCGCGCAGGCGACGGACGGTTTCAGCATTGCCGTGAAAATCAGAAAAGCTCATGAGCGTCGATCTGATTCCCGGCGCGATTCCTCGCGCCGTTCGGCGGTCAGCTCGTCAACCAAAGAAACAGTCGGAGGGACGCCCTTCCGCACCAGTTGCTGAGACGTGGCCAACTGCTCACGCAGAGTGGCCCTTCGCTGTCTACGGTTCTCTTTGATGGTAGCGTGGCGTTCTTTCATATCAACACATCGACCAAGGACGGTCACTTTGTTAGCACCACCAAGACTGAGGGTGCCCCACCCTTGCATTTTTTGCAAGGATGGGCTAGCCGAGGCATGCACCGAAGGCTCCCCCTCAAGGGCGACCACGGCAGCGCGGCACGTTAAATCTAGGCAACGTGAACCGGACTATCGCCTGTGCTTCGGGATGTTGGAATCCGTAGTTTCGTTCGGGAACAAGGACGTAAAATGCGACTCTTCACCCGGAGCGGAGTACGGCTGCAACCCAGGACGAACAATCACGCTCAGGATCGCAACCACCAGCAACGTGGCCGGGATCCACATGACAACTCCGGAAACGAGCAATAACCAGCCACGAAGCCCTACGACATAACAAGAAGCAAATGACAGCGCGATTCCTACATATGCCTTTATGCCCGAGCCCGAGCGCGAAAACTGGAATTGATTGGAGCAGCCAGAACACGTCCAAGGCGGACTAGCCTTGAACTGATCCCTTCGCATCGTGGTACCACAAACGGGACACTTTGGCAGTCGCAGTTGGATCGCCATTTATGTTAGGTCCCTTCCCATTCATCCTGAGGGCTATGTCGCTTCGAACTCCTATCATGAAACATTACATCCTGGACGCTTCAGATACTAGATCCTCAGCAGATATGCCCCCTGACCATGCCCCCGTGGTGAACTCATGCGTTTTTCCCGGCCAACTTCAACTTTCGCGCTACAACGTCCATAATCCGCCGATGGGTCTGCGCGGGCGTACCGCTTGCGTCCACGGCCACAACGCGCTGCGGCTCTCTTGCAGCAATCGCTAGATAGCCCTCATGCACGCGGGCAAAGAAAGCCCGAGTCTGCTGCTCGAAGCGGTTTTCGTCGGCATGATGTTTGCCCGCATTCTTACTCGCGCTATGCGAAGCACGCCGGTTCCTGCGCCGGGCACGCCCCACGCTCATCGCCGGGTCGGAGTCAAGCAGGATCGTCAAGTCGGGCTGCAAATCTCCACAAAGAACACGATGCAGCTCTAGCACGGACTTGCTCCCCAGCCTGCGCCCGCCGCCCTGGTAAGCTTCCGTGGAATCGGTGAAGCGATCGCAGAGCACAATCTGCCCGTGTTCGAGCGCCGGATGGATCACTTCCGCAATATGCTGCGCCCGCGAAGCAAACATTAAAGCCATTTCCGAGAATGGCGAAAGACCCTCGGTCGCCGAGTCGAGCAAAACCCGGCGAATCTTTTCCCCGGTATGCGTTCCTCCCGGTTCGCGCGTTTCCACCACCTTATGCCCCGCCGCGCGCAGAGCGGCCGCCAGTTTGCGCATTTGCGTGCTCTTGCCGGTTCCGTCCAATCCTTCAAAGGTGATGAATTTCCCGCGTCGCGACATCGTGGAGATGATAGCAGCGCTGGTGCACTCCTGTATGACCGTCCCTGTACCGCCCTCCCCCGGCCTGCTAGAATCTAAAATTCTGCTAGCGGCAGTGCGATCCGGTTCATCGAACGAATGGGGGCCCTTAATAATGAAACTCTCAAGAATCTTGGGAGTAGTCTGTGTTCTTTTCTTCTCGCTTTCTAGCTGGTCAGCTACCCCGCCAACCGTCACCCTCTTCGTGGACGCCACTTCGGCTCCCCGCAAAATCTTCCACGCTAAGCTAAAGATCCCCGCCAGCACCGGAGACCTGACACTCTATTACCCGAAGTGGATTCCCGGCGAGCATGCTCCCGACGGCCCCGTAATTGACCTGGCCGGACTCAAATTCACAGCCGGCGGCAAGACGCTGAAATGGCGGCGCGATCTGCTCGACGGCTTCACCATCCATGTCGAGGTCCCAGCCGGCGAGAATGAAGTAAGCGCCGAACTGGATTTCCTCTCTCCCGCGACCTTCGAAGGCGGTTTTTCCGCAGGTTCCTCCGCAACTGACAAAATGGCGGTCATCAGTTGGAATCAGGTACTGCTCTACCCCAAGGGCTGGAAGTCGGACGATCTCACCTACGTGGCTACTCTGAAGCTCCCCGCCGGTTGGAAATATGGCACGCCGTTGCCCATCGCATCGACGTCGCTCACCGGGCAGAATGGCGACACGCAGATCGTTTTTCAGCCCGCTTCCCTGACCACGCTGGTCGATTCTCCCGTTATAACCGGCGAATTCCTCAAGGTCGTCAAGTTAGCCGATGACCCGCTTGTCGAGATGGACGTTGCCGCCGACAGCGCCGCCGCTCTTGCCCCTCCGCAGGAAGTCTGGGACCACTACAAAAATCTGGTTGAACAAGCGAACAAGCTTTTCGGCGCCCATCACTATCGCGACTATCATTTCCTCTACAGTCTGAGCGATCACGTGGCCCACTTCGGACTCGAGCACCACGAATCTGACGACAGCCGCGTCGACGAGCGCGGGTTAGTCGATGACGGCCTGCGCAAGATGGAAGCCAGCCTGCTCCCCCACGAGTACGTGCATTCATGGAACGGAAAATACCGGCGGCCCGCCGATCTCGCCACGCCCGACTATCAACAGCCCATGCAAGACGATCTGCTATGGGTTTACGAGGGTTTGACGAATTACCTTGGCACCGTGCTGACTGCCCGCAGCGGCCTGCTCACTCCGGAGCAGGCGCGGGACGATTTGTCCTTGACCGCCGCCGCCCTCGACCACACTCCGGGCCGAGAATGGCGCAATCTGCAGGACACAGCCGATGCCGCTGCGCAACTTTATTTCTCTCCCCGTGCCTGGCAGTCCTGGCGGCGCGCAACCGATTTTTATGAGGAAGACACCCTGACCTGGCTGTGGGCCGACGTCATCATCCGCCAACAGAGTAAGGGCAAGAAATCTTTGGACGACTTCTGCAAGCTCTTCCACGGCGCTCCCAGCACTGGCCCCATGGTAAAGACTTACGCCTTCGATGATGTCGTCAATACTCTGAATCAAGTCGTACCCTACGACTGGCGCGGCTTTTGGACTGAGCGGCTTACCAATCACGGTCCCGGCGCGCCTCTGGGCGGCGTCGAGGGCAGCGGATGGAAGCTGGTCTACGACGAAGTTCCATCCGAAATGGACCGCGGCGGCGAGGGCAACGGGCACTTCATCGACGCGGCCTATTCGATCGGGATTGACCTGCGCGAAGATGGCACCATCACTGACACCATCGAGGGCATGCCCGCGGCCCAGGCTGGAATCGGCCCCGGCATGAAGCTGATCGCAGTAAACGGCCGCCAATATTCCCCGGAGGTGCTGCGCGACGCGCTCCGGGCGGGCAAAAGCGGCACCGCTCCCCTCGAACTTCTGGTCGAGAACACTGACTACTTCAAAACGTACAACCTCGATTACCACGGCGGTGAACGCTACCCTCACTTGGTACGCGATGAATCGAAGCCGGATTTGCTGTCGGAGATCTACAAAGCAAAGTAGGAGACCAAAGTAGCGCGGAATAAAGCACAAACCACGTTACGTCGTCCTTGAATGCATTCACTCGTTTTGCGAGGAGATGCCGATCATGAGCTTGCGGCGGCCCATGTTATCCATCAGCGCCCTGTGTTTTCTGGCGCTCGCCCTTCACTCACCGCTGTTTGCCCAAGCCCAAACATCCATTCTAGGCTTCACTCCTTCCGCGGCTGCTCACGAAGCTGAGATCGAAAACAAGTTCAAAGCCATCCCGTCCCCGGATGAAGAGCGCCGCCAGCATCACATCTTCACCGCCGAACCGCACGTAGCTGGCTCTGTGCGCAACAACGAACTGGCTCGCTACATCGCCGACGAATGGCGGAACGAAGGCTTGGAGGACGTCGTAATCCGCCGTTACGACGTCTACGGCAGCAATCCGAAGTCTACCTTTCTGGAAATGACCGCGCCAATTCATTACCGCGCCGGCCTCCGCGAGCTGCCCGTCCCCGGCGATCCCGACATGAAGAACAAGAGCATCAGCTCGGCGTGGAGCGGCATGTCCGCCTCCGGCGAGGTCACGGCCTCGCTCGTCTACGCCCACAGCGGCAACCCAGAAGATTACGAACTGCTGCGCAAGCAAGGCATCGACGTCAAAGGCAAAGTCGTCCTGGTGCGCTACTCGAATCCCTACAGCTACCGCGGCTTCAAAGCGCTCACCGCCGAACGCGAAGGCGCAGCCGCCATCCTCATCTACAGCGATCCGGCTGAGGACGGATACAAGAAAGGTCAGGTCGTCCCCAAAGGCCCCTGGGGCCCGGAGTATCACATTCAGCGCGGCGCCATCACCTACGACTTCATGGTGCCTGGCGATCCGCTCACTCCGGGATGGGCCTCGGTTCCCGGCGCCAAGCGCATTCCGGTCGAGCAGGCAGTTTCGATCCCGAAGATCATGGCGCTGCCCCTCTCTTGGCATGACGCCAAACCTCTGCTCGCACACATGGACGGCCCAATCGCCCCCGATGACTGGCAGGGCGGACTGCCCATCAAGTATCACCTCGGCGGCAATCTCGTACGCGTGCACGTGAAGATCGAGATGGACAACTCTACTCAGCCCTACTACGTAGTCGAGGGCCGTATTCGCGGCGCGCAGTTGCCCGACGAGTGGATCGTGCTCGGCAATCACCGCGACGCCTGGGTCTTCGGCGGCGTCGACCCCAGCAGCGGTACCGCATCCATGATGGAACTGACCCGCGCCCTGGGAAAGTTGGCAAAAGCCGGAACGCGTCCGCGCCGCACCGTTATCTTCTGCAGTTGGGACGGAGAAGAAGTCGGCCTCACCGGCTCCACCGAGTGGGGAGAACAATTCGCCGACGAACTGCGCAAAAAAGCCGTCGCCTACATCAACGTCGACTCCTCAACCTCTGGGCCGAACTTCCACGGCCAGGCGGTGGCGTCGCTCGCGCCCATGCTGGTCGAAACCACTCGCACCCTGAAGGATCCGTCGGGCAAAACTCTCTACGAAGCCTGGAAGGCGTCGTCCACGCGCGAGCGCAGTGAAACCAAGCAATCAGAAGCAGTCACAGATCTCAACCTGGCCGACACCCGCATCGGCAGCGGTTCCGACCACACCGTGTTCCTTAACTTCGTAGGCATGCCCGTCCTCGGCCTGCAGTTCGACGGACCCTACGGGGTGTATCATTCCGCCTACGATGACTTCTTCTGGATGAACCACTTCGGCGATCCCGGCTACCGCTATCACACTCTGATGTCGCAATTATGGGGAGTGCTGGCGTTGCGCCTGGCCAACGCCGACCTGCTGCCCTTCGATTTCGCCAGCTACGCCAGCAACATCCGCCAGTTCGTAAATGAATTAGAGAAAGGAAAGGAAATGTGGGGACAGCCGCCCTCGGCTGTCCAGCCGGGCGAAGCCCGGCTGTCACCACCACTGGACCTAAAGCCAGTACTCGATGCCATCGACGACTTCGAAGCCGCGGGCAAGCGCCTGGACGAATCCGCAAGCCGCGCCCTGGCCTCCGGCGCAATCGACGCCAAACTAGCCGCCACGATCAATCACGGCACCATGCAGGTCGAGCGCAACTGGCTCAATCCCGACGGCATCCCCGGCCGTCCCTGGTTCAAACACATACTCTACGGCGCCCGCTTCACCTACGCCCATCTGGAGTTGCCGGGCCTAACCGAAGCAGTCGAGAAACAGGATTGGACTACAGCCACACAGCAAGCAGAAATTCTGCGCCAGGCCCTAGTCAACAACACGAAGCTAGTCGATCAGCTCAACTCCAGCCTGAACGGAGAGACAGCCGAGGCAGGAAAGTAAGTTCGGCCCAAGTCGTCCGAGTTCTGACCCGTCGTAGAGACGTTGCTTGCAACGTCTCTCTTGCGCCTGACGCGATGCCGTCCGCACAAACGTGGAAGCGGCGCTTCAGCGCCGCGTAAACCCCTCTTTCAATTAATCCTTGTCATTCCGAAGTGAGCGAGGAATCTGCCCTTCGCCCATGTGGAGATAGCCGCCTCGGCCGTCTACCGGACCGCGCCCTCTCGTGTGACATCCAACCTTGCCGTCCACAGCCCCATCAGCCGACCATGGAAGCGAGGCTATCTGTCCGCCATGTGATGCCAGTGGTGCATGAAGGCGCAACTGAGGTGACCCAGGACAAACCAAAAAACCGCGAGGAGAACTGCCTTGAGCGTTGGATTCATGCAGGCAGATTAATTGACATGATCCGGGCGTCAAGCGAAAATTGCCGCCTAAGTCCTTTGAACGGAAGATTTTACCTGTAAGCGATTGATTCTAAGAGATTATTTTGCATTTTCGCCGCAACATCATGATTCCAAGAGACCGGGGGGAGGGGGGTATACCTCCATTTGCAGCGCAATATCATTTCGGGAAACGTCAGTCGAACTCGAAAACTTCCTGCTCCACCGGACAACACCACACCGGAGCGAACGACTGCCGGTGCAGCGGCGTTGGACCATACTTCTCCAAGGCCGCCAGATGCTGCGGCGTGCTGTAGCCTTTGTGCGAGGCGAGGCCGTATTCGGGGAAGACCGCATCCCACTCGCACATCATGCGGTCGCGCTCCACCTTGGCGAGAATCGAGGCCGCCGCAATCGAAGCGGAAAGCGCGTCCCCATGAATGATGGCCTTTTGCGGCAGTGCGCAATCCAGGCAAACGGCATCGACAAGAAGATGGTCCGCTGCCGGCTCAAGCCGCAAAACCGCCTCGCGCATGGCAACGCGCGATGCCTGGTAAATGTTGATCTGGTCGATGCGCGCTGCATCCACCGCCGCGACCGCCCATGCGATGGCATGCTCACGAATGCGCGGCGCGAGCTGTTCGCGGCGCTCTGCCAACAGCAGCTTGGAATCGCGCAAACCGCGAATGCGGTAGCCGCGCTCAAGAATCACCGCCGCCGCCACCACCGGACCGAACAGCGACCCGCGCCCCACCTCGTCCACTCCAGCCACCATCGCAGCGCCTGAAGCCCAGGCATTTTTTTCATAACGCAGCGTGCAGCGCAGCTTCTTCAGCAGCCGCAGTTTCGCCGCTGCCGGAGAAAGCACGAACTCAGACGAAACCTTCGCAGGGCTCGACATTGGGAACGAAAGTGTCCACCATCTTCACTTGCCGCCGCATGTGCGTGCAAGTGCAAAACTCCCCGCAACAACTTTGCTCTGCCTCAAGGTGAATATCGCTTAGTAACCATTACTTTGAGTACGAACGTACATTGTCCGTTAGGACATGTACTGCTATGTTGACGACAAGTCCCCCGTTCGCGAGGAATAACTGTGAACGACGAAATAATCCAGCCCCAGCAGGATTTTCTGTCCAGAGACGCTGCGCCGCAAATATCAGAAAGCGCGCAGGGCGAGAAGTTGATCCACCTGGCGCTACCCGTCCGGCTCACTCACCTGCGGAACGGCGGCCGCAGCGGGATCGAGCTGGCTTGCACTTATGACATTCATCCCCGCGGAGCGCGGCTGCTCACCTGCGGCGACGTCAAGGTGGGAGACTTAATCACAGTCGAGCGCGGCCGTCACAAGTCCGTCTGTAAGGTGGTCTGGACCGCAGATCGGCATTCGGCGCTACGCGGACAGTTCACGGTGGAATGCGTCGAGGGCAGCCGGATACCGTGGGAAGACGAACTGCGGCAATTGGAAGAGCAGTATCTGCCAGTCATTCCCGGGCCGAACCGCAGGACCACGATGAACGCATTCAGCCGAGGCGAGCAAAACCGACGCCGCGGCCCGCGCTACCGCGTGGAGGGAGATGCCGACTTGGCAGAGATCGGCGGACGATCCCGTCTTGGCGGACGTCTCGAGCAGATCTCCGAATACGGCTGCCTGGTCAGCGCCGGCGATCTTCTCACGCCGGGCACTGGACTAAGGCTGGTATTGAATATCTGCGATGTCAGCGTCGCGCTGCGCGGGCATGTAAGATACACGGCGCAGAACCGCGCCATCGGCGTGGAGTTTCAGGAGATCCGGCAAGGCGACCGCCCGTTGCTCGATTATGTACTAAACCGGTTGAGAAAACCGCGGACGCAGGACTTCGCGGACCTCGAAATCGTCACCGAGCCGATGGCAGCAGTCGCAGGATGAACATCAGCGCAGACGCTGTTCAGCTCGGTTTTTCGACGTCGCGCAGGCGTGCTGCTTTGCCCTTGAGGCCGCGCAGATAATAGAGCTTGGCGCGGCGGACTTTGGACGAGCGCAGCAAATCCACTTTGTCGATCACTTTGGAGTGAACAGGGAAAATGCGTTCCACGCCCTGCCCGAAGCTGATCTTGCGCACGGTGAAACTGGCCTGTGGCCCGCTGTCGCGCTTGATCACCACGCCTTCAAAGGCCTGCAGGCGTTCCTTGTCGCCTTCTTTGATCTTCACGTGAACGCGAACGGTGTCGCCCGGGTTAAACGCGGGAATGTCAGTGCGTTGGGTTTTCGCCAGCAATTTTTCGATGATTAAATTTGACATGATAGTTAGTCCTTCTGAATTCTGAAATTCTGATCTCTCGTTAAAGTCAGCGGCGATCTTTCTTGGTCCCGTCTTGCTTGATCCCTGTCAGAAACTCCTTGTCTTCCTCGTTTAACACTGCGCCTTCGAGCAAGTCAGGACGGTTGCGGAACGTCTTCTCCAGCGCCCGTTGGCGACGCCATCTCCGAATTTCATCGTGGTTGCCGGACATCAACTCTTCTGGAACCTTAATCCCGCGAAACTCAGCAGGCCGGGTGTAGTGCGGATAGTCCAGTAATCCATTCGAACCGCAAGTCGAATCCGTGCCGCCCAGGCTTTTCACCTTCGCATCAACCGTAAACGATTCCTGCTGGGTTGAGGCTTCGTTTCCCACCGCGCCGGGAAGCAAACGCATTGCCGCTTCCACAATCACGGCCGCAGCCATTTCGCCGCCGCTCAGAATATAGTCGCCGATGGAAAGTTCCCGATCGGCGAGAAAGTCCGCAACACGTTCGTCCACGCCCTCGTACCTTCCGCAGACTAGAACGATGCGGTCGAGCAGGGCTAACTCCGTTGCGACTTTCTGCGTAAACCGTTGCCCTTGCGCGGAAAGTAAAACTATAGACTGCTTAGCCCGTCTTGTAAGTCGCTTTTCGCGCGGCGCGAGGTCCATCGACTCCAGACACTCAAACAGCGGTTCCGGCTTCAGCACCATGCCTTCGCCGCCGCCAAAAGGCCGGTCGTCCACGGTGCGGTGACGATCGTGGGTAAACTCCCGCAGATCGTGGACCTTAATTTCCGCCAGCCCCATTTCCTGAGCCCGGCGCGTGATGCCGTATTCCAACGGTCCGCGAAAGAAGTCCGGAAAGATGGTGACAATGTCGGCCTTCATCGCAGATAAAAACCTTCACCACAGAGCAGGCAGAGTCACAGAGAGGCTTACCCGGTGATCCCCTGTGTTCAATGCTTTTTTCTAGCTCCCTGCGCCTGTTCCCGCTTCTCTTCACCCGTTAGCGGAGCGTTCACTTCCAGCAGGCCTTCGGGCAACTTCATGCGCACCTGCTGCCGCTCCGCGTCCACGCGGTCGAGATACGCTTCGGCGAAAGGGATTTCAACCAGCCTCGCCGCGGCGTCGCGCACAATCAACAGCGGCGCCTCGCCCGCTCCAAACTGAACATCTTCAATGCGTCCGATCTCGCGGCCGTGGTCAAGCACTGCACAACCCACCAGATCGCTGACGTAGTTCCAGCCCGCTTGCAACTTGGAGCGCTGGCTGCGCGGCACCTGCAATTCGAATCCCACCAGCGCGTCCGCCTCAGAGATCGAATCCACGCCCACGAATTTCAGCACCAGCAGCCCTTTGTGCGGCCAGAGCTCTTCCACTTCCAGTTCGCGCCGGCCTGCACCCGGCTCCCGCGGCAGCGCCAGCAACTTCATGCCTGCTGCGAATCGATCAGGCACGTCGCTGAGAATCTCGACCGCAACTTCGCCACGGCGGCCCTGCGTCTTCACCACGCGGGCCAGCGTAATGAACTCACCACTTGTTTCAGGATCGCGAATGGTCCGGTTCCCTGCCCCGGCGCTGGCTCTTCGCCGTTTCCTCGTTCGGTCGACGATCTTCTAGTCGATGACTTCCAGGGTGTAGCGTTTGCGCGCGCGCACTCCCGCGGCGCTCAGAAGCGTACGCAGCGCGCGGACGTTGCGCCCTTGCCGGCCGATGACTCTACCCACGTCACCCTCGGCTACTTCCAGTTCGATCACGTCGTCATCGAGATGGTCCACGAAAACCTGATCGGGAGCATCGACAATCCACTTCGCAATCTGCTCGATGAGAGCGCGCACGTCTCCGCTGGGTTCAGTCATGGCGTTTGCTTATGCCGCGGGAACTGCCGGGGCGGCCGGGGGCTTGGAGTAAAGCTTGCCCACCCGCTCTGACATTTGCGCGCCCTTCGACACCCAATAATCCACGCGGTCGCGCTTGAACTCGACGCTGGCGGGGTTGGTTCGAGGATTGTACGTCCCCACAACTTCCACCGGCCGGCCGTTGCGCGCGCGCGCCTTCTCAATGACCACAATGCGGTAATGCGGTTGTTTGCGCGCACCCATGCGCGACAGTCGAATCATTAACACAGATGTATATCCTTGTTCCGGAAGCGTCCGGCGAGGTCAAGACAAACACTTATTATGCCGGAGGTTAGGCGGATTCGCAAGCGCCGCCCTGCAATGCTCACGGAGCGATCTTTGGCTCGTCAAATCACCCAGAACCTGGACCGTAACCAAACCTGTGCGCCTGGACGGTCCGAGGGCGGTGACGCAAATGTACAAGCGGATCTTGACCGTTCTATTGCCTTCTCTTCTTTTGTCTTCTCTGGCGTTGGCGCAGAACCAAGACAGTACAGCAACTCGGCCCGTACAACGCCAGGTCAAAGGTCAAACCATCTTCTCGACGGAGTTACCGGCTGCCGAACTGACTTTCAAGACGGGCTACAGGTACTTGGGCGGGCAGGTTGTGAACCTTTACGGAAACGCCGACGCCGAGCAACATCTCTTCGTGAGGGCCTCAAGTAGCGGCCCGGTCGAGAGCTTTTATTGGATCCAGTTTGAGCACTTTCTCCCATCTAACAAATACACCTACGACTATCCTGCCGACCGCACCGCTGATTTTGGCGCTTTGCGATTCAGCTATGACGTAAAGAGCTTCTCCGACTACAACCTTATGCAAGCCGACGATCCCCGCTCCGACGGAGCTGCAATCCGCAAGCTGCTTTCAGAGCACAATCTTGCCTTTCCCAAGAAGGCAGCGCGGGTTCGCATGTTTCACCTGCCCACTGCCGACCGTCGAACCGAGCTCATGATTATCTATGGAGAAGCATTGGCCGAGAGTTCCAAAGTTCCGGTCGCAACGGATGGCGTTGCCCTGGACGCCGCGGCCCCTGATGCTGCGAAGGTACTACTGGAACACGCACAGGAAGGCTTGCGCATTCGAAAGCCCTGATGTCGTGGTCATTCACCGGCCCTGCTTCCCGCACTCACTGCAGTGGCTTCCAGCATCTTTCCCAGCCCTGCTAAACTCAAACGTTTGGGGGTTTGAGTTTGCAGGCCGTCTACATTCTTTCCGCAGTGCGCACGCCGATCGGCAAGTTCGGCGGATCGCTGTCTTCGCTGACGGCGGCCGACATGGGCGTGGTGGCCGCGAAGGCTGCCATGGAACGCGCTGGAGTCCAACCGGAGCAGGTGGAAGAAACTATCTTCGGCAATGCACGGCAGGCGGGTGGCGGACCGAATCCGGCGCGGCAGATTTCGATTCGCAGCGGCGTGCCGCAGGAAGTGCCAGCGTTTACGGTAAACAAAGCCTGCGCCTCCGGGATGAAGTCGATCGCTCTGGCTTATCAAGCAATCCTGCTCGGCGATGCGAGCTGCGTTCTGGCAGGCGGCACCGAATCCATGTCGCGGGTTCCTCACTATCTCGAAGCGCGCTGGGGATACCGGCTGGGCAATCAGGAACTGGTCGACGGCATGTATCGCGACGGTTTCTTCTGTCCCATGGCAAAGATGGTGATGGGCGAAACCGCCGAGGTGCTGGCGGAGCATTACAAGATCTCGCGCGAGGAGCAGGATGAATATGCGCTGAAGTCGCAAACCCGTGCCGGGAGGGCTATTGCCGCGGGACGATTCGACGCCGAACTCGTCCCGGTCACGATTGAAGGCAAGAAAGGTGCGATCAGCTTCAGCCGCGACGAACATCCCTTCCCCGACGCGAGCGTGGAAAAGCTGGGCAAGCTCGCTCCCGTGTTCTCGAAAACTGGAACAATCACGGCGGGTAATTCTTCCGGAATCACCGACGGCGCTGCTGCGGTGATTGTGGCGAGCGAACATTTCGTGAAGCAGAACAATCTGAAGCCGCTGGCGCGAATCTCGGCTGTGACTTCGGCTGGAGTCGATCCGCGCACCATGGGAATTGGGCCCGTCCCGGCGCTGCGCAAGCTGGAGGAGAAGCACAACCTCAGGCTGCACGATTTCGGCTTAATCGAACTGAACGAAGCCTTCGCCGCGCAGGTGCTCGCCTGCGACCGCGAGTTGAATTTCAACCGCGACCGGCTCAACGTAAACGGCGGAGCGATCGCGATCGGACATCCCATCGGCTGCACCGGCACACGTATCACCGTCACGCTGTTGCACGAGATGCTGAAGCGCAACACCCGGCGGGGCGTGGCCACACTCTGCGTCAGCGGCGGCCTCGGCATGGCGTTGGCTCTGGAGAACGTGGTGTGACGGCCGGGCCGTCATTTCGCCTAGCGGCGGAATCCGACACTGCCGCGCTCTTGAAGTTCATGGAAGCGTACTACGCTTTCGATGGACACGGCTTCGACGAGCAGAAAGCCCGCGTGGCTTTGACCACTCTGCTGCGCGACGACAATCTCGGCCGCGTGTGGCTCATTCTGGGCGGCAAGGCGCCCGTGGGCTACGTTGTGATCTGTTTTGGCTACAGCCTGGAATGGCTGGGCCGCGACGCGTTTGTCGACGAGTTCTACCTGCTGCCGGACTTTCGCGGGCGCGGTTGGGGGCGCCAGACCATGGCATTCGTGGAGGAAGCTGCCAGGTCGCTGAATGTCAGGGCTCTTCATCTGGAGGTCGTCCGGCAAAACGCAGCGGCTCTGCAGGTCTACCGCAAGCTGGGCTTCAAGGATCGCGAGAGCACGTTCTTGTCGAAATGGATCGCTCAGGATTTCGCCAAGCCGCAAGGACAAAGTGGGCATTGACTCGCGACGTAGACCGGATCGTCCGGGTGATTGTTCTTGCTCCCGCCATGTCAGACCGTGCAGGCTTCTGCTATTCTTCCTCCGCTCCTACCTGGAGGCCGGTGACAAGCGACGGCTCTGCCGGACGCGAAATGAAGGAGACTCACATGCTTCGATCAATCGCTCGAATTTCGTGCTTCTTGGCGCTCATGCTTGCTGCCAGCTTTGCGCTTGCGCAGACCGAGTTTTCTGCCGATATTGTTGACTTGCAGAAACCGGGCACGCCCACTCAGGCCAAGATTTACTTCGCTAAAGATAGAATGCGCATCGAATCTCAAACTGTCAGCGCCCATGGCGCAGGTGCGGTCATCATGAATTACGCCACCCAGACTGGAACCGTTGTGATGGCTCAGCAGCACATGTACATGGAGATGCCTATGCAGGCGCAAACCCAGCGCATGGCATATGCCGCTGCGTTCTTCCGGGCCGGTGATGTCGAGAATGCTTGCGGCGACTGGCAGAAGATGGGGCACACGGAGGGAAACTGCCATAAGGTCGGCAGCGACACCGTCAACGGCCGCAGCACTGTGAAATACGAGACTACGAATGCCAGCGGCGATGTCAGCCACTTCTGGCTTGATCCCAAGCTGCGCTTTCCCGTGAAGTGGGAGGGCAAGAACAGCGGCGGAGAATTGCGCAACATTCAAGAGGGTACGCAGCCGGCCAGTCTGTTCGAGATTCCGGCCGGCTTCGTCAAGATGGAGATTCCAGGCGGCATGATGCAGCAACCGCGTTGAAGTTCCCGGCCGCTTACATTGACGCTGCCAAAACGCCGCCACTATACTCAAAGCAGACCTCTTGACGCCTGGAGCCGGAATGCCCCTTTCTGCGGTAATCGTGGACGATGAGCAACTCGCCCGCGATGAACTTGCCTACCTGCTCAAGAGCGCCGGCGACGTTACCGTCGTAGCGCAGGGGAAAAATGGTCTCGAGGCCATCAGCCTCATCAAAGAGCACAGCCCTGATCTCGTCTTTCTCGACGTCCAGATGCCCGGTCTCGACGGCTTCGGCGTCATCAAGAAGCTTCTCGACAGGAAGATTCCCCTCCCTAAGATCGTCTTCGCGACGGCTTTCGACCAGTACGCGGTGAAAGCGTTCGAGGTCAACGCGGTGGATTATCTGCTGAAGCCGTTTGACAAGAAGCGCGTGGCGCAGTCGGTGCAGCGAGCCCGCGCCCAGCAGGGAGCCGAGGGCTTGCCGGCGGAGAAGATCGACACCCTGGTCCGGATGCTGCAGGCGCCCAAGCCGCAGACGTCAAAAATCCTGCTCAAGGCCTTGGGGCGAATGTTTCTGGTGGACCAGAAGGAAATCTGCTACGCCTCTATCGAGGACGGAGTTATCACGGTCGTGACTGCCGGCCCCACGGGCATGGAAGGGCACTCGAACTGCCGGACCTTGGAAGAACTACTTGGCAGCCTGGATCCCGGCCTGTTCTGGCGCGCCCACCGCTCCTACCTGGTGAACATCAACCGTATTCGCGAAGTCGTTCCCTGGTTCAAGAGTTCTTACCAGCTGCGCATGGATGATAAGAAGCAGAGCGAGATTCCAGTCAGCCGCGCGCAAACAAAACGGCTGCGCGAACTTTTCGGGCTGTGAGTTCCACGCTCCTGCGTGCGGCTTTACGCTGTCGTTCTCTTCCCTTGACGCAGCAGGCTGCTCCGCGCTTTCGACCGTGGCAATCAGATCGTTAATCAGCGTGCCGGAATACAAACCAACTCACTTGCGTTCGGATGGGGGATGGAAGACCTGCAGAAAAAACATCGGAGGGCGACACAAACAGCGAGCCGCCCTCCCGGGTGGGGGAAGGTCAAACTGCCAGAGCTTCCAGCCCGGTGCGGTCGCGAATTACCAGGGTCGCGCCTTCCAGGCGGATAAGCCTCTTTTTCTTTAGATCACTCAGCAAGCGCGTAACGGTCTCCCGCGAAGAGCCGATTCGTTGTGCCATCTCTTCGTGGGTCATGGTGGAACGCAGGTGCAGTTCCTGCGATTCCTGAATCCCCGTTGGAGCACACGACAACAACAGCCGCGCCAGTTTTCCCGACGAAGAACGAGCCAGCACCAAATCGTGGATGTCCCGATACGCACCCTGGAACTCACGGCTCAGCCACAGGGCGGCGTGCACACCCACTTCACTCTCATTCTGCAGCAGGTTCATCAAGTCCTGGCGACCAATGAAATTCAATTGGCATGGCGAGGCGGTTTCCGCGGTCATTTCGTAGTTCGTGCCGGAAATGGCGGCGCTCAACCCCAGCACTTCCCCGGCTTCCGCCTGTTTCAGGATCAGCACCTTGCCCTCCTTCGAAGTCGTGGAAAGCTTCACTATGCCAGAGCAAAGAATAAACACGCCCCGCGGCGTCTGCCCCTCCACGAACAGCAGCGCTCCGGCCGGCATGACACTGTGGTGACATGCTTCGTCCACTGAGCGCAGCACCGCCGGTGAAAAGCGGCAGAAAAAGCCCGGCCGGCTCACCTTGCAGCCCATGCAGCTCTCGATGATCTCGAGACCATAGGGAGTTCTCATGCCTGCCTCCGCTGTCGAACCTCGCCGGTGTCCCTGCTCCTCGGGGACATCTTCCGGATATTGTGACTTCATCTGCTGCGAACGCCCGAGCAAAGAGCGGGCATGGGCCCGTGTTTCGGCGTGCGAGCTGCGCGCGGCGGAAATCACTTCCCAAGCGGCGCTGGGAGCAGCACATCGCTCCCACTCCAGTTGGCAGGCGAACAAGTACAGAGGATCAATTGCCTCTGGGTTGTCGTGGCCGAGAACTGTATCGCGCCACGGCTCCGGGCGTGCTCCTGCCCTGAACTCAGGCAGCCCTGCCCACACTTCCTCGCGTGCGAGTGACCTCCCCCGCCACGCTTCACTGTTCGAAATCTCCTCGGGCAGGGCGGGGATCCTGACAGGCTCCGGCAGTAACCGAACCAGATTGCTCGGCTGATAGTTCCTAGCCACTAACACGGTTCACTCCTGATCCGGATGCGGGCGGGCGTTGTGCCAAGGGGGAATGCGACTCGTCCGTCTGCGTTGGGGAAACCAGCTCGACTTACTTCCCGATCACGGAACGCTGGTGCAATTGAAGTTCCAGAATGGCTCCGTCTCGAAAGCGGTCTAACATGCAGAAGGAAAAGCTCATCCGGCCAGAATCGCCGGCCTTATAACCGGCCGGCTGCCGACCGTTCGGCAACTGGAGCATGAATCGGCACTTGAAACCTCTCGCGTTTGATAGCAATCTCGAAGCCATCCCGTGATCTCAACGTCAACTGTTGACGGCCACTTGTTCAGGTTGGCTTTGAGGGGTATACTCCCGGCCGGCGATAAGATTAAGTCCGAGCAAAGCGGAAAGTGAGGGCAAACACTCATGACCTGGAAAAGCAAACTGGCGTTAGGCGTGCTTACCGCTCTGGCGATGATGGTGCTTACGTACGCGCTACCCAGAGGAGGTTCGATGCGGGATGCGGCCCTGGTGCAGTTTCCCGTCACGGTTGGAGTGTGGGCGATCTTTGTTTTGCTCTTCGTGAAGCTGAAATAGGCGCTCTCCGACAGTTCTAGTCTGGTTTCCGGCCGGAACAGTCCTGGCGCGTAATTCCCAGCCGCTGCATCTTCGACTGCAGGGTTGTGCGCTTCAGGCCGAGCCGACGGGCCGCTCCCGTGGGACCGGAAATCATTCCCCCAGTCTCCCGCAGCACCCGAACGATGTGTTCGTGCTCCGCGCCCTCAAGCGAGTGCTCGGCAGCACCGGAGTTGGGTGACTCTGCCTGAAGGTCAGCCAGTGGCGCGCGCAAGGCCGTTCCGTCCGTGAGAATGACCGATCGCTCAATAAAGTTTTCCAGTTCTCTTACGTTGCCCGGCCAATGCCAGTTGACCAAGGTGTTCATGGTCTCGCTGGGGACCGTCTCAATGCCGCGATCCATCCCGCGGGCAAATTTCCGGACAAAGTAGCGAACCAGCAAGGGGATGTCCTCGCGCCGTTCCCGCAGAGACGGCAGTCGAATTGGAAATACGTTCAAGCGATAGAACAGGTCGCTGCGAAACTCTTTCTCAGCCACACTCCGGGCTAGATCGCGGTTGGTGGCTGCGATCAGGCGCAGGTCTACTTTGATGGTCCGCGTCCCTCCCAGCCGTTCGAACTCATGGTCCTGCAACACGCGGAGCAGCTTGGGCTGCAACTCCAGGGGAATTTCGCCAATCTCATCCAGGAAAAGCGTGCCTTTGTCAGCGAGTTCGAGACGCCCAATCTTCTGACTGACAGCCCCGGTAAACGCGCCCTTCTCGTGACCGAACAGTTCACTTTCCAGCAACCCCGTGGGAATCGCCGCGCAATTCAAGGCGATAAAACTTCGGTCCTTACGTCGGCTGGTGCGGTGGATAGCGCGCGCGATAAGCCCTTTGCCGGTTCCGGTTTCTCCCAGGACCAGAACGGTTGCATCGCTGGCTGCGACGATCGCGACCTGATCCAGTACATCCTTCAGAGCGGGACTCTCTCCGATGATCTCCTCAAAGTGAAGGTGGGCACGAGGTTCACCTGCGAGGAAGCTTTTCTCATGCTCCAGCCGGCTCCGGAGTTGCTCGACCTCGCGGGCGGTTCGCGCATTTTCTATGGCGATGGCGAGTTGAGCGGCGACCTGGTTCAGAAGCGTCAGGTCGTCAGTCTTAAAGGCGTCCGCCCGAGTGCTGCCGAGCACCAGAACCCCCAGCGGCCCCTTGGGTCGAAACAGGGGAACACAACAAAGCGCCTGTAAGCCTTCGGCCAGCAAGTGGTCCGTAGTCCCCGCGGGGAACCCTTGCATCTCGTCTTTGCTGAAAATCAACGGCGCTCGCTCCAGCAGCGCCTTGCCGTGGGGATCTCTTGCGGGATTGATTTCGGTATCAACCGCTGGCCCCTTCCGCAGCGGAAAATCCATGGCCTGCCGCACCAACTGGCCGCTTTTTTCGTCGTGCACGGCGAGGGCTGCATATTCTTGCCGCAGCACGCGGCGCAGATAGGCGGAAATCTTAGGAAAGACCTGCCGCACATCCCACTTTGCCGCCAGCACGCGGCTCACCTCCATCAGCACCTGCTGTCGCTTTTTCTCCTCTTTCAACTTCTCAGAGACGCCACGCAGCGATTCCTCGAGTTTCTTCTGTTCCGTGATCTCGACCGCAATGACGCCGATTTGCGTGATGTCACCCGTTGCGTTCGTAATGGGAATGTAATGCTCAAGCCAATGCCCGGGTTCGGACCGGGTGGGCAATATGGAGCTGATTTCGAGGTTCAGGATGGGCTGCCGTGTAGCCAAGACTTGACCTAAGTGCGGTTCAATCAGTTCGGCGAAATCACCCAGCATCTCGCGAACACTTTTACTCAAATGCGCCTCCGCCGGCATGCCGTTCATTTCTGCCAGAGTACGGTTGATCGCGAGATAGCGGAAGTCACTATCCAGGATGCAAAGACCCACTTTGGACGCGCTGAAATAAGCAGTGAGTAACTGTTCCGATTCGATGAGGGGTTCAGCGGGGTCATGGCGTCGAAACACTACCTCCGCCATCTCCAGCAGCGTTAGGGAGCGCTGCGCATCCCGTTCTAAGTGTGGTGCGCTCAAGGGGTCCACCGCAACGTACCTCGCGGCGTCTCCCCCTCGAAAAGCACGCGGCGACATTTGCCCCGATTTAGCGGCATTATAGCCTCAAATCTTAAGCGAATAGTCAGGTTTCTTCGCCAGATCGGTTTCGCGAACATATTCTTCCCAAGATGGGAGCGGTGCCGGCGCTTCCCACTCCTCGCAACGTCCCCGCCGTTGCAACACTGCGCCTGCGAAACGTTATACTGGCCCCATGGCCCGGGGCTGGGAAAGCAAGTCCGTCGAGGCACAACAGGACGAGGCAGCGGGAAGAAGCAAACCCGAAAAACCGCGCCTGACAAGGGAAGCCGCGTCCCGGCTTCGCGAAAAAGAAAATCTTCGACTCTCGCTTCAGAGCGTGGCGCAGCAACTCGAGCGCAGTCGCAATCCCCATCATCGTGCCATGCTCGAACAAGCGCGAGCTGACTTGGAACGAAAAATACAGGAACTCGGTGACTGAGGTGCGGCCACCAGACCATCAGACCGGTGGAGTTTGTTCTCCCCAAGAATTGAAAAGGCTTCAGCTAAGTAGCGAAAAACGCGACCTGCCTCTCTTGATCATTCGCCGGGACGAACCTGCGCGAGGCTGACGTATAATTAAGATCTCCATGAAAGCCTACGTTTACGTTTCGCTCAAGAAAAGCGTTCTCGATCCTCAAGGCAAGACGATCCAGGGGGCGCTCAAGAAGATGGGCTACAAAGGTCTGGAGGAAGTCCGCCAGGGAAAGTACTTTGAACTTACGCTCGATGGCGGGCTAAGCCGTGAAGAAGCGCAAACGGAAGTCGAGCGCATGGCGCGCGAAGTGCTCACCAACCCGGTCATTGAAGAGTTCCGCTGCTCCCTCGCAGACTGAATTCCTGGAGTTTTCACATGTGTGGCATTGTTGGCTATGTCGGCAAGAAGCAAGTGGTTCCGATCATCCTCGAGGGCCTGAGGCGGCTTGAGTACCGCGGTTATGATTCGGCTGGCATCGCTGTCGCTGGCAATGGCGACAAGCTGCAGATTCGCCGCGCCGAAGGCAAGCTGCGCAATCTGGAAGAGGCCATTCGTCTCAAGCCGCTCGAAGGCAGCTATGGCATCGGGCACACTCGCTGGGCCACGCACGGACGTCCCACGGAAGAAAATGCTCATCCCCACCGCGACTGCACGGGCAAAATCGTCGTCGTGCACAACGGCATTGTCGAGAACTATCTCAGCCTGAAGAAAAAGCTGATTGAAGAAGGCCACAAGTTTTCCACTGAAACCGATACTGAAGTTATCGCTCACCTGATCGAGAAACACCTTTTCAAAGCCGGCAACGGTCACCATCCCGCTCTCGAAGAGGCGGTCCGCAGGGCGGTAAAGGAACTCAGTGGAGTCTTCGCCATGGCCGTCATTTCCGTCGACGAGCCCAACAAAATTGTGGCCGCGCGCAACGGGCCTCCTCTGGTGGTTGGCCTCGGCAACGACGAATATTTTGTCGCCTCCGACGTTCCCGCCATTCTCTATCACACCCGCGACATTTTCTTTCTGGCCGATGGCGACCTCGCGGTGGTCACCGCCAACGGGGTGCAACTGACTGACTTCAACGGAAAGCCCATCAAGCGCCAGGTGCAGCACGTGACCTGGGATCCGATCATGGCGGAAAAGGGCGGCTTCAAGCATTTCATGCTCAAGGAGATTTACGAGCAGCCGCGCGCCGTCCGCGACACTACCTTAGGACGCATTTCGCTCGACACCGGCCACATCTTTCTCGATGAAATGCAAATCAGTGAAGCCGAATTCCGCGCCGCAAAAAAGATCAACATCGTAGCCTGCGGCACCAGTTGGCACGCCGGACAAGCCGGCAAGTTCATGATCGAAAGTTTCGCCAGGGTCCCGGTCGAGGTCGATTACGCCAGCGAATGGCGCTACCGCGATCCCATCGTCAGCCCGGAGACCATTACCCTCGTGATTTCGCAGTCCGGTGAAACCGCCGATACCATCGCGGCCCAGCGCGAGGCCAAAGCCAAAGGCTCGAAGACGCTGGCCATCTGCAACGTCGTCGGCTCCATGATTACTCGCGAAGCTGCCGGAACCATCTACACCCACGCTGGTCCAGAGATCGGCGTCGCTTCTACGAAGGCCTTCACCTGCCAACTGACAGCTCTTTATTTGTTCGCTCTTTATCTCGCGCAAGTGCGCAGCGCCATGACCGCCGAACAGACCCGCAAAGCGGCTCAGGAACTTACACTCATCCCCGGCAAGCTGGAAAACATTCTCACTCACGACGAGGCGTGCGAAGACCTGGCCAAACGATTTCAGCGCGCGCAGGATTTTCTCTTCCTCGGCCGCGGCATTCACTATCCCATCGCCCTTGAAGGCGCGCTCAAGCTCAAAGAAATTTCCTACATCCACGCTGAGGGATACCCTGCCGGCGAGATGAAGCACGGCCCCAACGCCCTCATCGACGAAAATCTGCCCGTGGTCATCGTCGCTACGCGAGATACGGGCGATCCCGACTCCATGGTGCGCTACGAGAAGACGATGTCAAACCTGAAGGAAGTGAAAGCGCGTTCTGGCGTCGTCATCGCGCTAGCGACGGAGGGTGACGAGGAGATCAAAGAAGCTGCCGATCACGTCCTATACGTTCCCGCCGCGCCGGAAGAACTTTCGCCGATTCTGGAAATCGTTCCCCTGCAGTTGCTGGCTTACCACATCGCGGTGAGGAGAGGATGCGATGTGGATCAGCCGAGGAATTTGGCCAAGTCGGTCACTGTGGAATAGGAAACAGTATCAGTGTGGTCATCAGCTCGGCTTCAGTGATCTTCTCAGCCGTTCCAGAACCCACACCAGTTTCGCAATCGCCACTACCCAGATTGCAAACGCGGTATCCACCACCCAGCCCGGCGCCGCTCCCACTCTCCGCAGCAGGAAGGGCAGAAAATTCCAGGTCGTGATGTGAACGTAATCCCAGGCGTCCCAGTGCATGGCCTCGGTGTTCAGCCCCCAAGCGTCCATCTTGCCCAGAGCAAACGCCACAATGTTCTTGAAGCGCAACGCGATCACGAATGTGGGATGGCCTAGCGTCTCCATCTGATAAATCTCCAGCGGCAGCCAGAAGGCGAGCGAGGCAATCTGAATGATCAGGCTGGCTGCGATGAGCGCAACTCCACCGCGCCAGACCAATGCGCTCAGATTCTCGCGGTAGCGCAGCAGCAAAGGCACCGCGAGGAATGCCGCCAGTTCCACCGCGGTCGAAACGTAGCGATCGCCCCAGGCAAAGTCTCCTGCCCAGTAGGCGTATCGGGCATAAAAACTGATGTAGGCGACCAGCAGCAGTAGCGTGGTTACGCCGAACGCGCGGATTTCGGGCGGCAGGCGCCTCCACAGCAGGATTAGCAGCAAGATCGCCAACACCAGCAACGGATCGAAAAGAAAGATCGACTTCTCGGGCTTGAATAGCGCTCCCAGGAAACCCCGGTGAAAAGGCGTGCTCCAGGGAAAACTCGCGGGCAGGGTCGGATCCTGCAGCCGCTGTTCCTCTCCATAGAGCGACATGTAGGTGTTGGTAAAAGATCCGAAACGGTAGAACTGATAAAGCCGGTCAACCATTAGGAAGAACGTGTACACCGGAGCGGCGACTTTGCAATACGCGACGAGGCGCTCCCACAGGTCGCGTCCCTGCGCCTGTTCAAACCAAAACACGAGCAGCAGGAAAAATCCTGTCAACACAAGATCCAGGCCAGTCGTCAGCCGCGTCAGCAAGTTCAGTCCGAGCGCGGCGCAGCCCACCCACAGCGCCCGCTTGCTTCCAGTCCGCAGCCACTCGTATTGAAAGCAGAAGCCGGTCAACGTCAGAAGCATGATGTAGTTGTTCTCCATCATGTTCTGGGTGTAGTGCAGGTGCGTGGTGCAGAACATCAAAGCCAGCACTCCCAG
>Ga0209415_10003623_pt1 | contig 28717 bp, 30 predicted proteins | sample PeaSoiSIISIP2007_FD_187696 | JGI IMG/M metagenome (GOLD analysis project Ga0209415, IMG submission 187696) | Peat soil microbial communities from Weissenstadt, Germany - SII-SIP-2007 (SPAdes) (version 2) | ecosystem: Environmental > Terrestrial > Soil > Wetlands > Peat | place: Germany...
TGCGTGCCGTCGGCCGCGAAGCTGAAGTAAGGATTGGGGCGAAGATACTGCGTGATCTCCTCCGCTTTGTTCTCATCGATATTCAGTTGGGCGGCCTTCAGGGTCGGATTTCGGCCCTCAAATATCTGCACGACCTGCTTCCAGGTCAGCGCGTCAGGCTGGGCGAACCCAACAGCCGGAAGCAGGGCCGCGAGCAGAATGGCACGGGCCATGCGGCCGGACGGCAGAGGAAGGTCCGCGCGACGTTTTAGTCTGGTTGGTACGATCTTCATAGTTGGGCAGATTCGAGTTCGTCGTTAGGTCTCGAATTTAACGCCCGATAACTCATGGGGCAACCAATCGTATGTTCACGAGCGCCGATCTTGCGATTCGTCCAGCCGATTGGACAAACGCTACGCGTCAGCAAGAATTAAGTCGTTTTTACCCAGCGATCAGTCTTACGGGGAATTCTCCAATCTTATGGACGAAACTCTTTTCATAACGAGCGATTCGCCGTAAGCTCAGGCTCAGTGTGCTTCACCATAGTTCGCATCCCGAATACCAACTAACACGGACGATCTTATGAACGATCAAAAGCAAGAGCGCCGACTTCGACTGGTTTTACTCGACGATCATGGCTTGTTTCGTGCGTGTCTCGGGCGCTTGTTGGCATCAGAAGCCGATCTTGAAGTGTCGGGCGAATGCGGGACCTCGGCAGAGGCTTTAGAACTTCTTAAGACATCGGCGGTGGACTTAGTGTTGTTGGATTTCAATTTTGGAACGGAACATGGGACCGATTTTATATCTGCCGCTCGGGAAGCAGGCTATCAGGGCCGCTTCTTAATTGTGTCCGGATCGCCAGATCTGCGAAATTCGGCCATCGCGTTAAAGCTAGGCGCATCGGGTATTTTCGTGAAGTCCGAAGCTCCGGAGCGCCTTATACAAGCCATCAGACTTGTTGGAAATGGCGGGACCTGGGTCGATCAGGGGCTCATTCAACGGCTCGCTGGTCAGTTAATCGATCGATACTCTCGACTTGACGATCATAAGCCCAGCGGTCCGCTGGAAGACCGCGAGCGGACTGTCCTGCGGGGCATCATGGGAGGCCTCACCAACCGAAAGATTGGCGACAATATCGGACTCTCGGAAAGTAATGTCAAGAACGTGGTGCAGCGTTTGTTCGGTAGGGCTGGTGTGAAGCGGCGGAGCCAGCTTGTGCGGGCAGCGCTTGAAGGCTCGCTGGGGGCTGAGCAGGATCTCATCGCCCAGCCGCAAAACGAGATACACAATGCTTCGAAATCTCAGGAACGGCGACAGCCGCTCGATGCCGCTTTTCCCGCGGCCAGGCAGCCTCATCAATGATTTTTGATCATGATTATAGAAGGTTTCGATATTGTTCCAGGGCCACACGAACGAGCTGGCCCCGGGTACGCACAGCGGTTTTCCCGAATAGGTGCTGGAGAATATTTTTGACGACACTTTCTGAGATGCCCATGTGAGTCGCTATCTCTTTGTTCGTTAGGCCCTGGACGACGAGCCGGAGGACCTCCAATTCGCGGGCGTTCAGTGTTATTTGCTCGTGATCATTCACAGGCGCAGGCGCCACGGCCTCCGGGGGCACCTCCTCAGTCACCTCCGCGATGATGGCCGCCAGTTTCGGACTTCCATCCTCCTTATACGTCGAGAACCACACGTCTGCGGTGAAGCTTTCACCGTTGTCCCGATGTCCCTGGCACTGCATCGATGCCCGAAACTGGGGCGCCTCCTCCCACCGCAAGGCGTGGTGCAGTTCCGGCAGAAACGCCGCGATAGGCGTCCCGATCAGATGGCCATTGAGGGGGGCAATCAGTTGAGTTGCCGCCTGGTTGGCTAGTTCTATGAACCCGTGCTCATCGACCGTAACGATGGCAGCCGGACTCGTCTCGACCAACGTGCGCAATCTGTCTTGAGCCTGCAAAGTTATCCGTCGATTGCGAGCCATCTCCGCTACGAAGAGCCCACAGCCGCCGAGAGCTAAGGTCTCAAGAGACAGACGCGTGAAGGACCTGTCGAGCGAACTAAAGAGCTCGGCCAGAACAGCGCAAGACACGCCTAGCAGCACGACCGCCCATCTCGGGAGGAACCCCGCTGCCAGCATGATGGGGAACAGGTAGAGAAAGCCGAGCGAGACGTACGGCATTGTCCACCAATCCACTACCGCGACGGCCAGCATGATCGCTCCGCTTACCAGCAAGATAAGGGTCCGGTTCCGCGCGTCCCACACTTGTTCCAAGCGCAGCATTTTTCGAACGAGCAATTATCCCACTCGTGCCCGGCAATAACACTCAATCGTTCGATTTTTATGCCAATCGAGGTATTGGCCGGACGCACGCCGCGAGGGTGCGCGTGCGAGGCAGGTTACTTTATTTCGCCGCCTACTTCTTATGACTCTCGCCTCCGGCGAGGCCCGTGCGCGCGAGGAAGCCCGTATCCAGGCGGCCGGCGATGAAATCGGGATGGTCGAGGATCTTGCGGTGCAGAGGGATGGAGGTATAAATTCCTTCCACCACGAACATATCGAGGGCGCGGCGCATGCGCGCGATGGCCTCGGCGCGGTCGGAGCCGTGCGCGATCAGCTTGGCCACCAGCGAATCGTAGTGCGGCGAAATCACGCCGTCGTGATATGCGGCGGTGTCCACGCGAATGCCCGCACCGCCCGGCAGATTCAATCCGGTAATGTGGCCGGGCGAAGGCGCGAAAGTTTCCGGATGCTCGGCGTTGATGCGGCACTCGATGGCGTGGCCGCGGATCTCCACGAGCCCGGGCAGGATTTCCTCGAGACGCTCACCGGCGGCGATGCGGATCTGGCTGGTTACCAGATCGACGCCGGTCACCATCTCGGTCACCGGATGCTCCACTTGAATGCGGGCGTTGACCTCGATGAAATGCAGGTCGCCGGTCCCATCCATGAGGAACTCCACCGTGCCGGCGTTGGTGTAGCCGACGGCTTTGAAAGCCTCGCGCAGTTTTTCCGAGATGCGCTTGCGAAGCGCAGGGCTCACGATAGTGGAAGGCGCTTCCTCGATCAGCTTCTGATGACGGCGCTGGATGGAACACTCGCGCTCGCCCAGAACCTCGACGTTACCGTGCTCGTCGCAGAGCACCTGAAACTCGATGTGCCGCGGATTCTCCACCAGCTTTTCCATGTACACGTCGCCGCAGGAAAAGGCCGCCGCAGCTTCGGCTTGCGCCTGCGCCAGCAGGGGCTGCAGAGCTTCCTCGGAGCGCACCACGCGCATGCCACGGCCGCCTCCACCGGCGGAGGCCTTGAGCATCACCGGATAGCCGATTTCCTGCCCGATCCTCGAGGCTTCCTCGACGGTCTTCAAGGCGCCTTTCGAGCCCGGAAGAATCGGCACGCCGGCTTCTTCCATCGCCGCGCGAGCCATCTGCTTCAAGCCCATCAAGCGCATCACACCGGGCGTCGGGCCGATGAACTTGAGGCCGCTGGTTTCGCAAACCTCGGCGAAGTCGGAGTTCTCGGAAAGAAAGCCGTAGCCGGGATGGACCGCGTCGGCGTTGCTGATTTCGGCCGCGCTGATGACGCTGGGGATGTCCAGGTAACTGCGCGCGCTCTTGGCCGGGCCGATGCATACGGCCTCGTCGGCGAAGCGGGTATGCAGGCTGTGCCGGTCCGCCTCCGAATAGACGGCGACGGTGCGGATCCCCAAGTCCTTGCAGGCGCAGATGACGCGCAAGGCGATTTCCCCGCGGTTGGCGATCAGGATTTTTTGAAACATGGCTTGGACTTGGGACGGTTATTGCGGCAGGATGGCGAACAGTGCCTCGCCGTACTCCACCGGACGCCCGTTTTCCACCAGCTTGGACGCGACGACGCCAGCCACTTCCGCTTCAATCTCATTCATCAGCTTCATGGATTCGATGATGCACAACACCTGGCCCACGTCAACATGATCGCCAACCTTCACGAAGGCAGGCGCGCCAGGCGAGGGCGCATCGTAGAAGGTACCCACAATGGGCGATTTCACCAGAATGTGTGTGGAATCGGCTTCGGGAGCTGCGGACGCCGCCGTAGCGGCCCCGTGCGACTGGGCGGGAACGGCCGACACAGGCGCTGCCGGCGTTGCTCCGGATTCACCGGCGCGGCGAATCCGCAGCCGGTCTTCACCCCGCTGCAACTCCAATTCCCCCACGCCACTCTCGTTGAAGATCCGCAGCAGTTCCTTGATTTCTTCGTTGGTCATTTACAGGTTGACGAACTCCTTGGAAGTCGGCGTAAGCACTTCGCAGCCGCGCTCAGTCACCAATACGGTATCTTCGATGCGCACGCCGCCAAATCCCAGGACGTAAGCGCCCGGCTCGATCGTGATCACCATGCCGGCGCACAGGACTGGCTGGTTCTCCTTCGCTTCGTCTTTCTTGGCTTCTCTCGTCGCATGGCCGTTGTTGGTCTTGCCCTTTTTAGCGCGGTCCTTCTTCCCGATTTTGGGCGCCTCGTGAATCTCCAGACCCAGGCCGTGCCCGGTGGAATGGACGAATTCCTTATCCAAGTTGTGACGTTTTAGCACCTCGCGCGCGGCGGCGTCCACCTTGTAGACGGGGACGCCTGGGCGGACTGCATTGAGCCCTGCCAGTTGGGCTTCGAGCACCGCGCGGTACAGCTCGCGAACGCGCCTAGGTGGCGTTCCTGTGTAAGCCATGCGGGTCATGTCGCTGGTGTATCCGTCCAGGGTCGCGCCCATGTCTATTAATAATAGTTCACTTTCCTGAATCCGTCGCGAACTGGGGTGAGCGTGCGGGAGCGCGGACCGTTCGCCCGCCGCCACAATCGTGTCGAAAGCGGGCTTTTCACAGCCCAGAGTCTTCATTTGGAACTCGAGTTCGGCGGCGATTTCCAGCTCGGACAACCCCACCTTAACCCGCTTCATGGTGCGCGCGAAAGCCTCGGAATTGGCCAGGACGCTGCGGCGAATCAACGCGATCTCGGCTGGCGATTTGACCGCGCGGAGGTCCTCGACGAGGCTAGAGACCGGATGGAGAGACGCGCCCGGCGGCAGGGCTTTCTTGAGGCTCAAGTACTGATCCAGGTTCATCCAGCCGGGCTCGAATCCAATCTTCCTGAGCCTTTTGCGCTTGATGGTCGCGACCGCGGCCACGATCAAGGTTCCCTTGGCGACGTGCGTCTTACAGGTGATGGTGGTGGCGATTTCGGCGGCGTAACGGGGGTCCGTGAAGAAGTGCGCTTCACCCGGCGCGATCAGCATCAGCCCGTTCGAGCCCGCATAGCCCGACAGATAACGCACGTTGGCGCTGGAGGATACGATCAGCCCGTCGATCTTGCGGGAGGCAAGCTGCTGGGACACACTGCGACGGCGCTGCTCGAATTCAGTCAAACCTATAGTTTAGCGAATCCTGGGCGCGGCGGTCCGGAATTCAGCTTCCCTGGTTCTTGGAATTGAACAGGATGGAGCCGACTTGTGAGAAAATCCGGCTGATGTTTACCGCTACGCCGGGCATGAGCGCTCCGGCGGCAACCGCGACAAAACCGGCCATCAGCGAATATTCGACCAGGTCCTGAGCTGTGGTGTCCGTGCGGAGCGCGTCGGCCCAGATGCTCAACTTCAATGCGAGGTTCTTCACTCGGTATGCGACTGCCATAAATTTATTCTAGGCAAGCATGCATTTCCAAGCACTTAGTAGGACCACCTATTCGATAGGTTATGCGTCCTTACCCAGGAGAGAGGATGCCCGTGAGCGGTACTAAGAAGTTACTTAACTCGGAATGTCAGCGAGGTGGTTGCCTGGGTGATGCGCTCGGCGGGGCTGACGAGCGTGTCAACGTCGAAGGGCCGGCCGATGCGGTTTCCGGCCAGGTCTTCGAGCGCCATATCGACGATCAGGCTGTACTCGCCAACTTTCCAGCGTTGGGTGGGCTGAAAGCGCCATTGCGTTTCTCCGGGGCCGGTGCTCACGACGCCCTCGACTCCTGGAATGTGAAAAACATCCTGGAGCAAGGCGTAATCGAGCGGACGGTCGAAATCGATCACTAGGGGATTGACCGTAGCCGCAGCGGGCGCGGTGATTTTCCAGTTCGTGGGATCGATGCCTCGGCGTTCGGCGGGACCGGCGGTAAATTCGTGACGGAAAGTTTCGGCTAGCGGGGCGCCGTTGCCATCTTTGAACTCGCGGTCGATGATTAGCGTGTAGCGCTTCCCTTCCTCGAGTACTGGCCCCATGTCAACATTGGGTTTGACGCCACGCTTAATGCGGCCAGGGTCGAACAGCAGGGTGAGGCGGGTGTGATCGCGGTTCCACAGTTCCTGATCGAGCTCGACGAAAGGCAGCACGGAGGGTTTGCCGTCCTGGTCGATCAGATGGATTTTGGGCCAAACGTCGCCGCTCTGCATGGGAGCGGAGAAGACGAGGTAGAGCTTGAGCTGGTTGCTGGGGATGACCGTGGCGGATGGATACATCGCGAGAACCCGGGTGGTTGAAGCGATCACCCGCTTATTGGCAGGAAGGACCAGACCGACCGCAGGGTCGCCCCCACCGAAGGCTGCGATATACGTCACATCGGGGGACAACGGAAAGCGCGGACGGAAGTTCAACTGCCCGTTCTCGACGGAGTACGTTCCGAACAGCGGAACGGTGCTGCCTTCGGTGTGGACAACGAATCCGGAAGCTTCGGCGGACGCCTGATCGGGCCGGAAGGTCATTCCGACGACCTTGAAGGCGCCGTTGTCGAACTGAATGGAAACGCTCGCCGCGGCTCCTACGATGGGTAGAAGCAGCGCGGCGAGCGCGAGTTTAACTAGACCGCTTGCTAACGCGCGCGGCTCGGAAGCGCCGGTTCTGAGCCGCGACCGTGAGGGAGCGGTTGTCAAGATCACCAGGGACTACGGAAGCGCGACAGTGCGCAGATCCAGACCGCTGTTGCCGTTGTCGCTCAGCACCAGAGCCTGCTTGTCGTCGTAGGCTTGCAGATGCTTGACGTTCTTCCAATCGTCGATGGTCTTGTAAGGAACGCCGGTGATGTCGGTCGGCGCGGTGATCGCCTTGTAGGTTTCCAGATGCGCGGCATCCACCTTGGTGACACCGTGCGCGGAGTTAGCCATCAGGATGTAGGGGTGGCCATCCTTGTTATAGGAGACCATGTCGAGGGGACGGTTGCCCGCGCCCATCTCGGCGATGGTGGTGCCCTGGATCTTGGCGCCGCCCTTGAGGTCGCTGACCGGGATCTTCACCAGAGGCGTGCAGGTGTAGGCGGCCAGAATGTACTGCTGGTTGTTGATGGTGTACGGCACGAAAGTGCGGATCGGAGAATTGGTTTCGAATCTTCCATGCGAGCCGTGATACATTTCGATGCTCGCGCCCTTGTCGACGGAGGCGAACGGGAAGGCGATGACCTTCATGTTGGACGAGAACTCTTCGTTGGAGAGCCCGGCCACAAGGACCTTGCCATCCACGTAGCGAACTTCGGTGATGGTGTCAGTACGGTCGGCGCCGCGGGTGGAAGCGGTGGGATTGGGCAGCTTCGCCGCGGAATACTTCACGTTATCCAGCTTGACTTCCGAGAGCTTGCCGGCGGTGTCCAGCTTCAGGATCACGGCGGCGGCATCCGCGCTTTTGCCGCGGCTAACGGAAATGTAGACGTTCTTGGAAACCGGGTTCGTAGCAAGATCGCGAATGGATATCTGGTCGGCAGTGGTGCCGAGAGCGGCGGCGATCTTCGCGTCGATGCCCTGGACGTTGACCGAGGCGGAGGCGGCCTTGGCGGTGTCTCCGGTGTCGATGGCGACGATCTGCGCGCCCAGCGAATCGCCGACGAACAGGATTCCATCGGGGCCAAAGGCCAGCGGTCCAGCGGATTTCACATCCGCTTTCCCCATGGTCATGCCGGTGGTCGCAGGGGCCGCGACGATCAGGGTGCACATGGAAATGAAAAGCACGAGCGTGAACAGACGGGATAGTTTCATCGAGCAGGTTCTCCTTAGACTTGAAGTCAAGACCTTGATAATCAATACCACGATCGGCGGAGGAATTCAATCGGGTCGGTCGGATTCATGGCGCTGTAACGCTTTTCGGCGGTCCGTTGGCAAAAAAGCCGGTGGTCCTCAAAGGCGATGCTGTATACTGTTCGAAACCGGGAGGCCAAAATGGAAATCCCGGGCACCATAACGGTCCTTTCGAATCGCTGTGTTGGCTGGAGCGAAGGGGCGGCGCGCGCAACGTAGGCGCCATCTTCCTAAGTGAGCATAGGTTCAGCAAGGAGGCTAGGCATGAAACGCAAAATCGTAATCGGCGGAGTATTTCCGTCTGTTCTGATGGCGCTGGCCATGGCTGCCCAAAATAAGTCCACCCAAAATAAGTCGAGCGTGGATAAGTACACGGTGAAGGTGCCGAATGGGCTCTCGTTCTCCGGTCCGAGGCTTTATCGATTCTTCGCATTGAACGATACAAAAGGTGGTTTCTATGCGCTCTGACATTGTTCCGGGGACGAACTTCCCGGACTATGAGCTTTCCGACCACACCGCAAAGCGCCGGAAGCTCTCCGAGCTACAAGGGCCACATCCAATGGTTGTCGTCCTGAGCCGCGGAGGTTACTGCCCCAAGGACCGCCGGCAGGCTGAAGGGCTGGTCGAACTCCATCGCGAGTTGGAGGTTGCCTATTGCCGGCTTGTCACGATTAGCACCGACAATATCACTGAGACGAATGAATATCGCAGCGGAGTCGGCGCCCACTGGCCATTTCTCTCAGACGCGGGACGGCTGGTCCGAAAGGATCTGGACATCGCAGAGTACACCGATCCTGTACACAATCCGATGATTCCCCATGTCATTGTCCTCGAGCCGGGTTTGATCATTTACAAGATCTATAACGGCTACTGGTTTTGGGGCCGGCCCACTCTGGAAGATCTACGCCAGGACCTCCGCGCCGTTACCAGGAAATGCCGGCCGGACTGGGATATCACAGCGCCTGAACTCAAAGCGGCGTGGCAGCAGGGCCGTAAAGAACTCTTCTACCCGTACGGTAAATCGTTCGTTCAAACTCTGGGTGAACAGGACTAGTAAGTGTGTCCGCTCCCGTATACTGATAACGACAAGATGCAATTTCGGGCACATCTTCTGGTTACAATGGGTGTCGCCTTCGGCGCAACGGTCACTCTGTTCGCTCAGCATCCGGCCGCTCCAAAGGACTTTCGCGAGACGACGTGGGGAATGACGAAGGCTCAGGTGCTGGCGGCGGAGGCGAGTTCGCCGAGCAGTATCCGCGAAAGCGACGGCGAAACGATCGTGCAATACGATTCGATCAAGCTGGCTGGGCTCGACGGCAGGGTGGTCTATATTTTCGCGAAAGACAAACTGGTGCGCGTGAAATATGTGCTCGACGCCGAGCATGCGGAGTTGAACGACTTCATCGCGGACTATCACGCCGTGGAACCGCTTCTGAGGAAAGCCTTCGGCGAGCCGACCGGGCAACGGGCCATTTGGGAAGACGATTCGTTGCAGGAAGAACGCAAGAGTTATCTGGACCAAGACCGGGCTACGCCGGAAAGTATTCTTCCGTCCGACCGGAACGTCGGCTTAGCGGTTTCCTTAGGATACCTGAAGCTGTATACCGAATGGGGCGAGGGGCGGACTACTCCAGTTCACACAAAGGTCCTGCATGCGATGACTGGAGCCGAGGGCAAGGTTACCCATCAGATCGAATACCGAAGCGTGGAATTGGGCGGTCCAGGCGGTAAGTAGGCAGGTCGGAGACCTGCCCCACCCGATCGGCAGGTCGCAGACCTGCCCCACTTGCACTATTGCTGCTGCGGACCGCGCGGTCCGCGGCCGCCACCCTGCTTAGGAATCCCGCCCAGCGTGATAACGGTTTGTCCGTCGGCTCGCGTCAAGCCTCCGGCCCAGGCGTGTTTCGATCCGTCTTTCGCGGCGTAGGCGGTAACCGTGACTTCTTCGCCGGACGTGACCATCGTCGCGAAGACGCTCCGGTCATATCCATTGCGTCGGAGAGCGTTGGGAGCGGGGATCTCCAGAGCCCAATTTACGACCCTGCCTTGCTCGTTCTTCGCGTCGAGGTAAATCCATCCGTGCGGATTGTCGTTCAGAACCTTGGTGATTTTTCCGGTCAACGTGAGCGGCTTCGACTCGTCATACTCGGCTTGAAACGAGTGATGGGCCAAGGCCGGAAACGAAGCCCCCAACAAACTGATTGTCAGAGCCGACATCCATAGTTTTTTCATCTCTACAACCTCTCAAATAGGCTCGCGGACGACGCGAAAGCCGATATCGCTGACTTTCAACGTCGGACCGTAATAATGGTATCGGGCCGAGAAACGCACGAAGTTTGTGGGGTTATCCCATGCGCCGCCGCGCATGATGGGGAGCTGACGGCCTTGGCCGCCGCGCCCGCCTTGGAAGCCGCCCCGGCCTTGCTGGAAACCGCCGCGGCCACGACCGCCTCTGCCCTGGTTCCCGCCCTGGCCGCCGCCGCGCCCCGCTGGCGGTCCGGTTGGATCGGCGACCGGACTGTTGCTATAGAAGTCCCTGGTATAGAGGTCTTCAACCCACTCCCGCACGTTGCCCAGCATGTCGTACAGGCCCCAGGCGTTGGGCTTCTTCATGCCGACCGGATGGGTTGCATCGTCCGAATTGGCTCCGTACCAAGCGACGTCGTCGAGCGATGCGGCCGGCGTGGCGGTTGTTCCGGCCCGCGCCGCGTACTCCCATTCCGCTTCCGTAGGCAGGCGGTATTTGTAGCCGTCGTTTTGCGCATTGAGCTTGGCCATAAAATCGTGCGCATCGTTCTTGGACACCATTTCGACCGGCTGATCGTCGCCCTTGATGGCGCTGGGATTGGATCCCATGACACCCTGCCATTGCGCCTGGGTCACTTCGTATTTCCCGATTTCAAAAGCCTTCGTAATCTGGACGCGATGGGCGGGCTTTTCGTCCGCGGTGCAGTCGTTGTCGCCGGTCGAGCAGCCCATGACGAATTCGCCCGGCTCGATCTTGACGAAGTCGATTTTGACCAATTCCGGTGCGGAGGCGGTCTTCGGTGAATTGGGGCTTTGAGCGAGCGCGAGTAGCGCTATCGGTAACCCGGCTAAATAACGGAGATTGGGCGTCGCTCTCACTAACTTCGTCGCTCTCACTAACTTCTTTGACGAGCGCAGCCCATCCCCGGTTTACGCCGCGGTGAGGGCGGCGCACCCTTTACGTGCTACTGGCAGCCTTTGAGGCCCTTGGTCAGGCAGATCGAGGAGGTGATGTCCGGGGGAATCGTCAGGCCCTTTTCGGCCATCAGCTTCTTGATGAACGCCGCCGTTTCGGGATGAGCGATGGCGGACTGGACTCCCACGCGAACCAGACCCTGGGCGTAGTGCAGCGGAATCCAGGTCTGGCCCTTCATGTCGCCGTTGACGGTGTCGCGGCTGCCGAAGTCATGCAGGTCGAGCTTGGCCCCGCGGTCCACCAAAAGTTGAACGACGGCGTTACGGCCCTTGTGAGCCGCGCCGTGCAGAGCCGCGCGTCCGTCTTCGTCCTGGGTGTTGGGATCGATCCCCAGATCCAGAATCATCCTCACGGCTTCCAGGTTCTCTTCCGGCGACCATTCATAGGTCACGCCTTCGACCCAGGCGATTCCGGAAGCGACGGCCAGAGCCGATACGTGATGGGAGGTCATGATTTTCGGATCGGCGCCGTGGGCCAGCAACAGCTTCATCAGCTCCACGTCGCCGGATTGGGAGGCGCGCAGGAACGGCGTCGCGCCGTCCTCCTGCAACCACTGCATGGTGAAATTGGTTCGGGTTTCGGTGGAATCGCCGGTGCAGTTTTCGGGGGTCGATTTAATACCGCAGACGCGCACGTTGACATTCGCACCTTTGTCGAGCAGGGCCTTGATGAAAATCAGGTGATCCATGTCCGGCTTGCGGGCGGGGTAATCGCCGCCTTCGATGTTGCGGTTGTCGGTGGCGATGTAGAGAGGGCTCCAGCCGCCGTTATTGGAGATGTTGGGATTGGCGCCTCTCTCGAGCAGATAGGAGGCCAGCTTGTAGTGCCGGTTCTGTGTGGCCGTGAGCAGCGCGGTCCAGCCATAGTGGGTCACTTGATTCACGTTCGCGCCGGCATCCAATAGGACCTTGGCGCATTCGAGGCAATCCTGCCGGGCAGCGAATACCAGCGGAGTCAGACCGCCGCCATCGGTGTCGTTGCCGCGTCCGAAGGAAGCCGCGGCAGCGGCGTCATCGAGAGCTTGTACGTCTACTTCGCCGTCGGCGGCAGCAGCAGCACCCGCGGCTGCGGCTCCTGCTCCACGTCCACGACCGCCTCCGCGACCTCCACGGCCGCCCGCCGCGGCACCGCCCACGGGAGCAGCGGGAGCGCCAGCACTTGCGACAATCGTTGCAACCGGTGCGCCGGGAGCTCCGGCAGCAGCATTCGCGCCGCCGCGTGCATTTCCGCGACCTCCACCTGCGCCCTGCTGGCCCAGGCCGCCCGCGCCTTGCGCCGAATTCCTGCGCGCGGCAACCGACGGCGCCAGATACGCACGGGCGCCCTTGGTGTCGTTGTTGGTGGCCGCGGCAATGTCCGCTCCGGCCGCGACCAGAGCCTTAACGGCTTCCGGATGCACCTGCTCGGCAGCCCACATCAAAGCGGTGGTGCCGCGCAGCTTCTCCTTGGCATTCACGTCGGCCTTGTGATCGACCAGGACCTTGATCGCGTCCACGTTGCCGTTGCGCGCCGCGAACATGATCGGCGTCTCCTGATTGGGATCGCGCTCATTGGGGTCCGCGCCGGCGGCAAGCAGTTTCCCGATCATCGGTCCGCTGCCGTTGATGCTGGCCAGGACCAGCGCGGTGAAGCCGTCGCGATTGGGAGTCTTGACGTCGGCTCCCGCGGCGATGAGTAAATCCGCGATATCGAGGTCGTTGCGGTACGCGGCCCATTGGATGGCCGTTGCGCCATCGGCCTGGGCCGCGTTGACGTCGGCCTTCTGCTGGATGAGGGCGCGAACCGCCGCCTTATCGCCCTTCTGGGCAGCATCGGCCACTGGGCTGCTAACGGCGCCGAACGCCGCAAGCGAGGCTATCAGAACTGCTCCACACGCTGAGAGAATGTACCGGACGCGCATTTTTCGTTTGTCTCCGTTTGCAGTCAGATCAGCAGCCTTTAAACCAGACCCGCAAGCCGGCCGGTGCTGTCCCCGATCGACTCCTGGTGAATTCCGTAGAGATCCAAAATGCTCAGCAGCAGATTGCCGGTGGTGACGGTCTTGGTGGGGAACGCCAAGTGGCGTCCGCCCTTGAGCTGGCCCGAGGCTCCGCCGGCCAGAATATGGGGCACGTCGTAGTGCAGGTGCTGGTTGGAATCGCCCATGTTGGTGCCGTACAGCGTCAGCGAATGGTCCAGCAGGTTCCCGTCGCCGTCGGGAGTGTTCTTCAATTTATCCAGGAAATACGCCAGGCACTGGACGTGATAGCGGCCGATCTTGGAGTAATCCTTGATACGGTCGGGATTCTCGGCGTGGTGCGATGCGCCGTGGAAGCTGCTATTGGTGCCGCTGGCCGGGAAGTTGCGTCCGGTGAGATCGCGGGCGTAAAGCATGCTGGCCACGCGAGTGGTGTCATTGCGGAAAGCCAGGGCGGTCAGATCGAAGTGCAGCTTGATGTGCTCGTCGAAAGACTCCGGAATGCCGGCGGGAACGACCACGTTTTCGCCGGTGGCGACGCCGCTGGACTTCTTGGCGTTATCCAAGCGGCGCTCGATTTCGCGAATGTCCTCGGTGAACTCGTCGACCTTGTGGCGGTCGTTGCCGGGAAGATTCTGCTTGAAGCGAACCAGGCTCTGGCTGACCGAATCGAGAATGCTGCGATCCTGTTCCCGGCGCGCGGCGCGCTCTTCCGGGGTCTTGGCCTGCACATCGCCGAAGAGCTTCTCAAAGACGATCTGCGGGTTCAGCTCCATCGGCAGAGGCTGGGTGGGCGAGGCCCACGAAATGGAATTGGTGTAGGCGCAGCTATAACCTTCGCCGCAGTTGCTGGAGTTGGCGCCGGGATCTTCAATAGCCAACTGGAGCGAAGGCACGAGGGAATCCTGGCCGATTTTCTGCGCGATCAGCTGGTCGATGGTGGTGCCGTCTTCGATGTCGGCGCCGGTGGCCTTCTTGGGCTTCTTGGCGCACATGTACGCCGCAGCGACCCAGTGATCCGCGCCGGTGACGCCGGGAGGAGGTTCGGCCGATTTGGTCCACATTCCGCTCAAGATCACGGTTTGATCGAGAAACGACTCGTGCACCACTTTGCCGGCGGCGTCCACGACCCTATCGAGAGGCTCCATGATGGTCAGCATCTTGCCGGATTCCAGCTTGTCGCTGGTGGGGATCCAATATCCCGGGGCCATGCCGTGCGGCACGAAGATCCCCATGAAGCGCGTGGGACGGACCGCCGCGGTCTTACTCAGAGGCGTCTGCGCCGGAATCATCGAATCGAGCAGGGGCAGCGCCAGAGTGACGCCCGCGCCGCGCAGAAGCGTCCGACGGGAGATGTGTTTTTTGGTGATGAACATTGTTTCCGCTTCTCCTTTAGAAGAAATATATAAGTTCCACTCGCCTACCTGGAGGCGACCTTCTTGTTTTCCTGGCCGCCCTCACTGATCAATTTCTGATTCATCTGGAACGGCTCGCTCTTAACCACTCCCAACACGAGAGACGAAAACTTGTAATTGTTCTTCTCGGCATCGTGCACGATGGAACGGACCAGAGGCATGTCGAAATACTCGGTGCCGCGGCCCAGCCCGTAGATCATCAGCTTCTCGGTGATCACGCGAACAAACTGGGGCGAATACTTGACCAACGCGGCGCGCAGCCCGGCGACGCCGTCGAGCTGGGTGCCGTCGACCAGCACTCCCTGGGCTTCGATGGCGGCTCCGTCGTCGGTGGTGCGCCAGGCGCCCACGGCGTCGAAATTCTCGAGCGAGAGCCCGATCGGGTCCATGATCTTATGGCAGGTAGAGCACGGCTCATTGGCGCGATGCAGCTCCATTTGCTGGCGCATGGTGGGCTTGACGCCTCCGTGCAGGACGCCGGCCTGCGGAGGCAGCGGCGGCACGTTGGGCGGCGGAGGAGGCGGCTCCACGCCCAGGAACACCTGCATCACGGTTTTGCCGCGGATGGGCGGCATCGTCCCGCTGGGCTTGGAAGAGATGGTCATCAGCGAGCCCTTGCCGAGCAAGCCGCGCCGCATGTCGAAAGCAGGCGACAGCTCCACGCGGCGGAACTGGCTGCCATAGATGTTGGGGATTCCGTAATGCTTGGCGAGCCGTTCATTCAAGAACGTATAGTTGGCCGTCAGCAGGTCCGTGACCGGGCGATCTTCATGCACGATGCTGTCGACGAACATCTCGGTCTCTTTGCGCATCGCCTGACGCAGGTTGTCGTCGAAATCGGGGAACTCCGCGGTCACCGGGGTCTGCGTCGGCAGAGCGCGGAGGCTCAGCCATTGACCGGCGAAGTTGATCACCAATTGATCGGAGCGGGGGTCGGCCAGCATGCGCTTGACCTGTTGCTCCAGCACGGCCGGTTCGTGCAGCTTGTTCTGCGTCGCCAGTCCCAACAACTCCTCGTCGGGGATGCTGGACCACAGGAAGAAAGAGAGGCGCGAGGCCAGCTCCAGATCGGTGATGCGATAGGTCTTGCCGGGAGCCACGTTTGCGGGCTCGACTTCCTTTCGGAAATAAAACTCGGGGTCCATCAAAACGCGGCGCAGAGCCATCTCGATGCCGTGATCGAAATTGCCACCGTCGTTGCGGCCCTGTTGGTAGAAGCCCAGCAGCGTTTCCGTATCCTGATCGGTCACGGGACGGCGGTAAGCGTGGCGCGCCAGCGTGCTGACAATTTGCTTGGCGCAGGCGGTTTCCTGAGCTGCCGTGGTGGGCTTGCACACGAAAATCTTGCGGCGAGCCTCGGTGTCACTGGCTCCCGTTGCATTGGTGGGACCGTCGATGCGGATCTTGCCGACGTGCGGGAAGAAGTTATAACCGGGCAAACCGCCGGTCTCGATGGTGCTGCGCAGGAAGTGCTCATCCAGATCGTTGCCTGGCGCGTAGTTGGTGGCCAGGAACGTCACCACCACGGTGTGCAGACCGGCGGTGGCCTTGAAAGCGAAGTTGAAGGTGCCGTCGCCACCGCGCCCGCCACGTCCGCCCGCTGCGGCAGGCTCCGGCGCTCCGGGTACCTGCAGCGGCCCGCGGTCGGTGTCCCAATTGAACAGCTTCAGGCGCTCGCCGTCGAGCAGAAATTCCAGCTTCTCGCCGCGGATCTCGCCGAAGGGGTTGGTGTTGCCCATGTTGCCTTTGCTGATGGGCGTGATCTTGATGGCGTAGTCGCCATCGGCGGGAAACTCATATTTGACGATCATGCCGCCGCGAGTGCCGAAGGGCATTCCTTCGATGTGATAGTCCTCGGATGCGTCTTCGGGGATGCGGAAGGTGGTCTCGACGGGAGTGTTTACGTCGCCCACAGCGAGGCGACTGATCTTTCCCGCTGCCGACGTATAGCCTTCGAGCAGAGCCGGCGAAAGCGACAGGCCGCCGGCGACGTTGTCGAAGCCGCTGTTGGAATCGTCGGAGGGCAGGAACTTGGAGGGATCGACTTCGATCGCCAGCAGGTCGCGCACGGCATTGGCGTACTCGGCGCGATTGAGGCGATGCAGGCCGGGCGGAGGCAATTGCGCAACTTTATGGCGGTCGAGCTCATTCTCCATCCAAACGGTCATCGCATCGTATGTTTTTTGATCGGGGCGCGGCATCCCGGCCTTCGGCATCATGCCCGACCGGAGCATGCGGACGACTTTCTCCCACTTCTCCGCATCCTTTTCGACATGCGCGGTGTCGAGCTTGTCGATCTCCAGACCGGCCTTGGCGTAGGGGCCGCTATGGCAAGTCACGCAGTAAGCCGCGAAATAATTCTTTTCCATCGCGGCGGATGCAATGGTCGAAACCCCGGGCGGGAAAACTTTCGTGACGGCGGGAGCTGGAGCCGCGCCGGATGCATCGGGCTTCGCGCCTTGATCGACCCAATCGCTGATGATCTTGATCTGCTCCTTAGTGAGCATGTCGCTCGGCGGCATTTGGTTGCCGGCGGTGTCGGAGATGCGCTGCACCAGCAAACTGCCCTTGGAGTTCCCCGGAATGATGACCCTTCCTGAACTGCTACCGGCGAGAGCGCCCGCGGCGGTATCCAGATGAAGGCCGGCCGACGCGGCCGTTCCTATGTGGCAGGCGGCACAGGTGTTGAAGATCGGTTGCACCTGTTTGGCATAGTCCACTGTCGCGGCGGGCTGTTGGGAAGGCAACTGTGCCGCAAAGATGAGAATGAGCGCGGCGGGAATCAGCGTGGATCGCATGGTGACTGAACTCTCTCCCTAAGGAACACAAAATCCTAGCAACGACAACAGTTTACATGAGTTTTACATGCAGCACAAGGGGTGCCGAGAGGGTAGGCTTTGGCGGCAAAAAACCAGTCTCGGAGGCCGGGGGCCCACCCCCTAGCGGCGGCTGCGGACCTTAGATAACAGCCGCAGGATTTCCAAATACAGCCACACCAGCGTGACCATCAGACCGAACGCGCTGTACCATTCCATGTAGCGGGGCGCGCCTTGCGCGGCACCTTGCTCGATGAAATTGAAGTCCAGGACCAGGTTGAGAGCGGCGATTCCCACCACCAGCAGGCTGAAGATAATGCTGATGTTGCTGTTGCCGTAAAGGATCGGGACCTGCACGCGGAAGAACCCGAGGACCATGGTGACCAGATAGAAGATCGCGATTCCGCCGGTGGCCGCGACCACTCCCATCGTAAACTTTTGCGTGACCTTGATCAGGCCGGAACGGTAGGCCATCAACATGCAGAAGCACGTGCCGAAGGTCAGCGCGACGGCTTGCATGGCGATGCCGGGGAAGCGCAGCTCAAACATCGCGGAGGCGCCACCCAAGAACAAGCCCTCGAGTAACGCGTAGATCGGTGCTGTCACCGGCGACCAAGTCTTTTTGAATGTAGTAACCAGCGCGACGATGAAGCCGCCGATCGCGCCGACCATGATGTAGCCGCCGATCTCCGCGGGGTCCTGCGAGGTGATGAAGCGGTTCCAGGTCCAACCCGCTGTAAGTACGGCGCACAGCAGAAGGATGACGGTCTTCATGATGGTGCCGTTGACCGTCATGGCGTCGCCGAAACCGACGCGCACGCCGGAGACGGAGAAGGTCTTGTCGTTGAAGGTGGGATTGGATGTCCGCATAACTCTATTGTAGTGCCTGCGCTATAGAAAGGCTGGATGAATACAAAGTTCTTGACATTCCGGCCAAGAGCGTTACTATTGGTAACGTGACGGGCAGTCACGCCTTAACCATGGCACGTCAAAAGAGTCTAGGCGACCTCGAAAAGCAGGTGATGGAGTTCCTTTGGCAGCATGGTCCGGCCACCGGAGATGCGGTGCGGGCCGCGGTCGGCAAGGATCGCCCCTTGACCGATTCGACGATTCGAACCGTGCTCCGCCGGCTGGAAGCAAAGCAGTACGTCCGGCACGAAATGGAGGGTACCCGATTCCTCTATTTCAGTACGCGAGAATCGAGCAACGTCGCGGCCGAAGCCGTGCGCAGCGTGCTCAAGAATTTCTGCCGAGGCTCGCTCGAAGAACTCCTCACCGGGTTGGTGAATCATCGCGTGGTCAAGAGCGCCGAGCTTCGGCGCTTGGCCGAGAGAATCGAAGCTAAGGAAAGGGAAAGGATCGAAGGCCTGGAAAGAAACCAGGAACGAAAGGGGAAGAAAGCATGAGTTGGGAATCTCAGGGCATCGCATTGCTTTCGGCATCGATCTTCCGGCCATTGGCTCTGGCGGCGAGTGCGTGGCTGATCCTGCGCGTGTTCCGCGTCCGTCACCCGGCTTCGCGGCACGCGGTCTGGACGGCGGTCCTCATCGGCATTTTTGTCTTGCCGTTTATGAGCGCGATGACGCCGCACTGGAGCGTGCCGGTGCTTCCAACAAAACCCCAGGCGCCAGCGCGCCAAATGGCGGGGGGAGCTCACGACTTGATTGCGATCCCGATTTCACCCGCCGGCCAACCGGCGAGCGGGTTCGAGCGGCCACCGGCGAAGACGCCCGGACCGGCGAAACTACCAGGAATCGACACGCTGGCCATTTGGTTTTACCTAGCCGGAGTCTTCGCGATGTTCGCATACCGTGTCGCGGGTTGGGTCCTGCTGTGGCGGGTCGTTTCCCGGTCTAGGCGGTTGCGAGTTCCGTGGCTCCGCGAATCTGCTGATGTTTTAAGTCCCGTCGCAATCGGAGTGCTTCGACCGGCGGTGCTTCTGCCTGAAAGTTGGCGCGGGTGGAGCGCCGATACTCGATCGGCCGTACTCGCTCATGAATTCGCGCACCTTCGGCGCAAGGACACCTTGGTGGCTGCGCTTGCCCGCCTTCTGAAATGCATGCTCTGGTTTCATCCGCTGGCCTGGTGGATCTCGCGCGAACTTTCTGAGCTCGCAGAGCTGGCTTGCGACGCGGCGGCATTAGAGCGTGTTCGCGATCCGGCCCGATATTCGCGCGTGCTGCTGCAGTTCGCCCGCGGGGTGAACGGCGCGGGCTCTCGCATTGCTTTGCCTGGGTTGGCCATGGGGTTGGCCATGGCCGATCCCTCGGGGCTGAGCAATCGCATCGACCAGGTGTTCGAACTCTCCGCCGGAACGATGCGGAGACTCCGACGGCCGGCGGCGGTGCTGGCGCTGCTGGGCCTGCCGGCGATGTGCCTCGCCGCGATGGTCGGGTTGGGAGAATCCGGCGCGACGTTGTCTCGAATTCAGTTGAGTTCGTTGAGCTCGTTGATCCCCCCAGGATGCCCTCGGCACCCGCGCTGCAGCAAGTCCCACTGAACCCACTGGTCGAGAGACACATGCTCGCGGCTCCGCAATCGAGTACGGCGAAATCCGCTCCGCCTCCCGATCGAAATGCACTACGGCCGCGATTCGAGACCGCTTCGGTGGAGATCTCGGGGCCACCGGTCAGCGGCGAGCTCTGCTGGGGAGGATGCGGGGGGGCCGTTGAGCCCGTACCCGGAGAGCCGCAATCAGATCACGTACCGGCACTTCACACTAAGGAAGATTTTGTTGCGCGCCTACGACGTGAAGGACTGGCAAATCGCCGGCCCCAGCTCGATCGACACGGACGTGTACGATGTCGATGCCACGGCTGCACCGGGGACCACTCAGGAGGTCTTCCAGGTCATGCTTCGGAATCTGCTGGTGGAGCGGTTCCAACTGGAACTCCATTTAGGCTCCGGCGACGTCTTTTCCGGATACGATCTGGTGGTGGCGAACGGCGGACCAAAGTTGAAGGAGAGCCTGGGGTCTGAGGCGAGCATCCCGGCCCGCCCCCTCCCTCCACCAAATCCAGCGAACAATTGCGTCCCTCCCGGCGGCAACTCATGTCAGTCAACGCGTACCATTTTGCCTCTCCCTCCGGCTGTAACCTCTACTGCCGATCTAGCGAGGGTTCTCTCGGACTTCTTGGGCGTGCCCGTAGCTGACGCAGCCGGCCTGACCAAAAGGTACGAGATCGATCTCACGCAATTCATACCAGACGCTTTTTTCAGGGGCAGGGAGATCCTTTTTTGGAGTGGGGCTGTCCTTCTCCCTAATGGGGCTATCGCTTTCCCGAAACGAAGCCCACAGCAACCTCCCTTGTCTGCGGCACTGAGTAAAGGCTTGGAGCAACTGGGGCTGAGGCTGGAAGAGAAAAAGACCCCCATGGATTTGCTGGTGGTCGATCACGAGGAGTTCGTCCCGACGGCAAAGTGAAACCACATGCAACCCTGATAAACTTGCGGCATGCGAAAGCTTCCGCTTCTTTCCTGTCTGCTGGTAGGCTTGACGATCGCGGCATGGGCCCAGGCGCCCGTCCAGCCGCTTCCGCCGGTTCGTAAAACCGTCCAAACCAGCGACGGTCGCACGATTGCCGGCCAGGTAATCGGCGAGGGCATGGCCGACTTGCAGCTTCGTACCGATGACAAACGAATTGTCCTACTGCGAAAAGAAGGCGGAGCCTTCCGCGTCGTAACGTCGCAAGCCGACTGGCCCACCTACAACGGCGACCCCAGCGGGAATCGCTATTCGAAGCTCACGGCCATCGACAAGTCGAACGTCGCGCGGCTCGGCGCCAAGTGGATCTTCCCGATTCCGAATGCCCGGACGGTCGAGAACACGCCTCTGGTGGTGGAAGGCATCATGTACATCTCGATGGCCAACGAATGCTGGGCGCTCGATGCCGGAACCGGCCGCCTGCTGTGGCATTATCAACGGGCTCGCACGCAGGGACTCGCAGGCAATGCTTCGATCGGATTCAATCGCGGCGTGGCTCAGTCCGGCGATCGGATCTTCATGCTAACCGACAACGCGCACATGATCTCGCTCAATCGCTTCAACGGCGAGCTGCTGTGGGAGACCGAGATGGCGGACTGGCACCAGAACTACAACGGGACATCCGCACCGCTCACTGTCGGGAACCTGGTAATTTCGGGGACCGCCGGCGGCGACGAGGGCGTGCGCGGCTTTGTCGCGGCCTACGATCAGACGACTGGCCACGAGGTCTGGCACTTCTGGACCGTGCCACTGCCGGGCGAGCCGGGCTCGGAAACATGGAAGGGCAAAGATCTCGAGCATCGTTCCGGCGCTACGTGGATGACCGGAACCTACGATGCTCAGCTCGATACGCTGTATTGGCCGGTGGGCAATCCGGGTCCCGACTATACCGGTGATGAGCGGCAGGGCGACAACTTATACACCGATTCGATTCTGGCGCTGGAGCCGAAGACCGGCAAGCTCAAATGGTTTTACCAGTTCACGCCGCACGACGTGCATGACTGGGATGCGCAGGAGCCTCCTCTGCTGGCCGATACGAATTGGCAAGGCCAGCCGCGCAAGCTGCTGATGGAGGCGAATCGCAACGGTTTCTTCTATGTGCTGGACCGGACGAATGGAAAGCTGCTGCTGGCGAAGCCGTTCCTCAAAAAGCTGAATTGGGCCGAGGGGATCGGCGCGGACGGGCGGCCTATCTTGAAAGAACTGCCAAAGCAGGCCAACGGCGACACCTACGTCTGCCCCGGCTTCCAGGGCGGCGCGAACTGGTTTTCGAGCTCCTTCAATCCCGCGACCGGTTTGTTCTACTTCAATGCGCTGGAGCGGTGCAACGTCTTCTCGTCAGTGCATGGAGAGTGGGTCGCGGGCCGGGGCTATATGGGCGGCGCGGCTCGGCCGGCTCCCGGCGAGAGCTTCGAAAAGTTCCTGCGCGCGATCAATATTCAGACCGGCGAGATCGCATGGGAGGTCCCGCAAGTGACGACTCCTGCCACGGCCTCGGCGGGAGTGCTCTCGACTGCTTCGGGGCTGGTGTTCTTCGGTGAGAATAGCGGATCGTTCATGGCCGCGGACGCGAGCAATGGGAAGATCCTGTGGCAGTTCCAAACTAATCAGACTTGGAAGGCATCGCCGATGACGTATATGTTCGACAACAAGCAGTATGTCGCGATCGCGGCGGGATCGGATATCGTCGCGTTCGGAATAGAGTAGTTATCGGCGGTACTGAGACGGGCGGAAAATCGGACGATCCGCTTCCAGCATCTGAGCGCTCCCGGCTGCCAGGACTCCGAACAAGACCACAAGGTACATGCTCTGCGTGATCAAGCCGAGCACGGCGACCACGACGGCCGCGATCACCGAGACCACCAACGCGCGCCGCTTGCCGCGAGCGGGGTTGTGGTGCTCGAAGAGAGCCCTGGAGGCGCGGCCGCCGTCCAGCGGATACACCGGCAGAAGATTGATCAACCCCCAGTAGATGTTGACGAACAGCAGATCGTTCAGCAGCACGTTCCAGTAATAAGTCCGCAAGTAGTCGGACGGGTTTGTCGTGTGGAAGGACGCGGTCAGGGACGGGAATACCAGTGTGTGAAACACCAAGTGGAACTTCGCTCCCGCGACTAGCGCGACCGCCGTCACCAGCACTGCAAAACAAAAGCCCGCCACCGGCCCGGCGAGTGAGATCACGGTCTCCGCAAAGGTGCCCATTCGGATGCCGCGCTTTGGAACGGCGAGCCCTCCCCATGAATAGAGGACCACTTCAGCCTGCTCGCCGAATGCCTGGAACGCAATCACATGCCCCACCTCGTGCAGCAGAATCGAAACAAAGCAGACGGCGACCCAGATCAGGGCCGCGCCGGTCTCCCGGTTCGCGCACATGAAAATCGTGGTCATCCAAAACCAGGGTTGGACCCGCACGGGGATTCCGAAGAAGCGAAATTTAATTTCGCCGCGAGTGCTGCCGGGGCAATCGAGAATCGTGGTCACCGCAATCTTAAGATCGGCGGGCGCGTTCAAAGGGATCAGTCATAAGAAGTAATCGAAGACGCGCTGAAGAATTCCCCGGGGCTGTGGCGGCGGAACCGGGGCCGGCGTAGGGGGTTCCGCGTAAGTAACTGAAGCCGCTTCGAGGTCCGCCAAACACTTTGCGAGCAGGGTCCGCTCCGCCTTTCCGATCGCGGATGTCGCGCCGGATTGTGGTGTCCGCGCACCCAGAGCGATGTGCAGCATTGCTTGCCACGGCTCCCGCAATCCGTACTTTAGACACAATCGGCGGGCGCGTGGCACACACTTCTGAAGATCCTTGCGCGCGTCGAGGTAGTTTTGGTGTAAAGACTCGAGGTCGGCGCTCACGCTGCCGGAACTAGGCGAGGGGACGCGATAGTACTTTTGATATTGGGCTTCCCATGCATCAAGCGACTCCAAGAACCGCTGCGTAGCGTCCCGGAGCCGGGCGAGGAATTGCTCCTCGGACGCTTCATCGACGGAAATCGGGGTTCCGGCGTGCATGCGGAACCATCGACAGTGCGGGTGTTTTTACGGGTGTGGAGCGCCCGGGTGAAAGCACTGAACGGCTGAAGGAAAACGCCCTACGGGGCCGGAAGGCGCTTCTTGTGTGGTAGTCGCATTGTGACTACAATTGAACTGACACGGTTTCAAGATGAAAATCGCCAACAGAAATGCCGACACCTACGTTCGCGCCCGCATTGATAGCGTCACCAAAGAGCGCGCCGCGGATGCTCTGGCCGCAATGGGACTGTCGATTTCGGACGCGATCCGCTTGCTGATGTTGCGCGTGGTGGATGAGCGTCGGTTGCCCTTCGAGGTCAAGGCTCCAAACGCGACAACGCGCAAGGCGATTTCCGAGCTCGAGGCGGGCAAAGGCAAGCGCTTCCGCAGTACAGCCGCCCTGCTGGCGGACTTGAATGAGGACGATTGAGCGCTCATCGGCGTTCAAGCGCGACTATAAGCGGGCGAAGGCAACCCCGCGCTACAGGAAAGGTCTGGATTCGCTTCTGTCGGCTGCCCTGGCGCTGCTGCTGTCGGATCAAATCTTACCGGCGAATTACCACGACCACGGCTTGATTGGCGCTTGGTCGGGCTATCGTGAATGCCACATCCGGCCCGATTTGCTGCTGATTTACCGTAAGCCCGACGCCGTTAATCTACGTTTGGCACGGCTTGGCTCTCATAGTGAACTATTCGGTTGAGCCGCGGCTGTGGCGCTGGCGGCGGTATTGCCCGTAAGGAATGCCCTTTTCCTTCCGGCGCGATTCAGACACGAGACCATCCCAGAAGTCCTCCCAGATGGCCCCGTGTTTTTTCAGGTCGATTAGAACACCGACCTTTCGGCCCTTCTCATCGGTGACAAACTGGATTCCGCTCATGTCTTCATTTTCCCTCAGCTCTTCTTCAGCGTCCGAACGGCGCTCCAGGCTCCCCACCACAGCAAGCAGCAGTAAAGGCAGACAACCATTAGGCCCATGGAGAGCAGCACCAGCAATTGGCCGACTGGTGTCCAGTATTCGTGCAGTGAGTTACCTGCAGCAAACGGAGCAACCGATGTGCAACTCAAGAACAGCGCAGCGATTGAATATAGCGCGCGTCTCCTCAAGACCCGGAGCCGTTGCTCGGCATTCTCCTGCACGGCTGCCAAGTCCTCCTTGCTGAGAGGTGCGTCACCGGGGTCGAGAATCGAATTCATCGGGCGTGGCCTCTACGGCAGTGCGAACACCACCAATCCCTGCCCACTAACCTGCCCCGCCGGAGCCGGTGCACCTCGCCCCCCGCCTCCGCCGCCGACTGCCGCAACGATGGCCACGTACTGCTTGCCGTTCTTGCCCTGAAACGTGATCGGCACCGCGGTCGCGGTGTAATCGAGCTTGGTCACCCACAGCTCCTTGCCGGTCTTCGAATCGAACGCCCGGAATCGGTTGTCGTTGGTTGCGCCGATGAAGACCAGGCCCCCCGCGGTTGCCATGGGACCCGCGAGGTTGCTGACGCCGGTGTTCTGCTTGCCCTCGGGCAACGACTCGGTAATGCCAAGCGGGACCTCCCACGCGAAGTCGCCGGTGTTGGCGTTCACCGCGATCATGCGGCCCCATGGTGGTTTGTAGCAGGGCCAGTTGCCGATCTGGCGACCGCTCGCGTCGCGAACCTGCGCGTTGAATCCGCCGAGGCCTTGCGGGCTGGTGTGGATGTACGGTTCGATCCCGTCGGGATTGCCAGGCGTGTACTTCGGATTCTTCTCCATCCAACCCACCAGCGGGCTGTCATGCGTGTTGACGAAAATGTAGCCGAGCTTGGGATCGGTGGCCGTCCCGCCCCAATTCGCTCCTCCGGTGGTGCCGGGGAAAATGATGCCCGGCTTGGCGTTCTCGGAATGAAACGGGAACGGAGTGAATGGGCCACCATTGTACAGGCCGCCGAATTTGTCCCATAATTCCTGGCAGGCTTTGGCGTGCTCCGGCGTGGTGTCGGCCGCGGTGACGATGTCGTCCCTGGTAAAACTGACGCGCGAAATCGGCGGAGGTTTTACCGGAATCGGCTGGGTGGGGAAGCTGACTTCGCCCGGAACGTCGCTCTTGGCGACGGGGGTTTCGACCACGCCGAACACCGGCTTGCCGGTGACTCGATCCAGGATGTACATGTAGCCCGACTTGCCCACCTGCGCCAGAGCCTGAATTTTCTTGCCGTTTACGGTGATGTCAATCAAGCCCGGAGCCGGGGGGAGATTGTAATCCCACAGCTCATGGCGGACGTTCTGGAAATACCACTTCATTTTTCCGGTTTCCGCGTCCAGCGCGACCGTAGTGTTGCCAAAGAGGTTCGCGCCGGGACGGTCGCCGCCGTAATAATTGGCGCCCGGGCCGCTCACCGGCTCGTAGACGATGCCGTGCTCTTCATCCACGGTCAGCGCGAAGGCCCAGACATTGTTGCCGGTACGATTCTGCGAACTGTCGCCGCCTTCGAAATTCTTGCCCCAGGTATCGTGGCCGACTTCGCCGGGATGCGGGAACGTGTGGAAGGTCCACAGCTCCTTGCCCGTGCGGACGTCGTAGCCGTGCTGCTCGGGAATTTGGCCTTTTGCCAGATCCAACTGCGGAGCGAAATGCCTCTCGCCCGGACCGTAAAAATTGGTCCCGATCAGCAGCATGTTCTTGTAAATGGTAGGCGCGCCATCGTAGGGCACCGTCAGCTCCACCGAGCCTTCCTTGCCAAAGCCGGGATCGACCTTGCCGGTCTTCGCATTTAGTGCCATCATCTTGCGTCCGGTGGTGAAGATGATGCGTGGAGGATTGTTGCGGTCGCCGGGCCAGTAGGCCACCCCTCGGAAGGACGCGAGCGCGCCCTGGACTTCATAGGTCCACAGCTCCTTGCCCGTTTCCGGTTCCAGCGCGACCACGCGATCACCCGCCGGAAGATACATCACGTCATTCACGACGATGGGCGTGATCTCCTGGTACAGCTCGCTCGGGCTGTCGCCGCGAATCTGCTTGCCTTCGCGGTTGAAGCGGTACGTCCACGCCTTGGTGAGCTTTTGGACATTGGTGGTGTTGATCTGGGTGAGCGGCGAATAGCGCGTGCCGGCGAGGTCGCGATTGAACATCGGCCAGTCCGCGCCGGTGTCTTTCTTGGCTTGGGCAAATAGAGCCGGCGTTATCGTGGCCGCGACGAGGAGGGTCCGGATGAATCGCATAGAAGGCAAGTATATCAGCGCGGAGACGCTTACTTAAGCCCGTCCCAGATGGTGCGCAACTGGAGCGTGAACCCCTTGACCGGACCCTTGCCCGTCAGCTTCAGGATGCCTCGGCGGGTTTCGACGGGCTTGTCTTTTTGGTAGATGTGGACCGTCTCGGCATCGCCGTCAATCAGCCACGCGAGCTGCGCTCCGTTGGCGATCCAGCGCTCCATTTTGGCTTTCGCACTGTTTAGCCGGTCGCTTGGAGAGAGGATCTCGATAACGAATTCAGGGCACAGATATGGGAAGCCTTTGCGCTCGCGCTCGGATATTCGTTTCCGCGATTCATTTGAGACCCATGCAGCATCCGGAGACAACGCGGAGCCATCGGGCAGGAAGAACTGTGCAGTCGGACCGGAAGCCCGCCCCCGTCCATCATGCTTCGCCCAACTCCTCAACTGAGCGACTACCTCAGCGTTGCGATCATCCGATTCAAAACCTGCCGGAGGCACGATGACGATCTCTCCTTCCGCGGTTCGCTCGACGCGCAAATCTGGATTTGTCTCGCAGAACGCGAAGTAGCTCTCGTCGGAGGATTGATGCAATGCGACCGGCACTTGCACGCTTTAATTCTACCGCTCGATTCCCGCGCCGTCAGTCCAAGAAGAACGGCGTCTCGTTTTCACCCCGAAGGATCAAGTCGAAACGATAGGCCGTCAGACCGTCGGAATCCAGCGATGCATTCCGCGCGGCGAATAAGCGCGGCCGAACCGCTTCGGGGACGCAGTTCAGCACGGGATCGGATACGCCGGCAGGGTCGTCGGCGAAGAAGATCGTAGTGATCAGCCGGCGCGTCAACCCGATGGCCAGCAGCATCACGTCGATGTGCGGGCAGCGCGGCGAGCCATCCTCGCCCGTGTAGCTTCCGGGAAGCACCGTGCGGAACTGGTATTTGCCCTGGGCATCCGTGCGGGCTCGGCCCCAGCCGCTGAACCCCGGATCGGCTTGCGCGCAACGCGGATCCAGCGGATGACGGAAGATGCCATTGGCATCGGGTTGCCAGATTTCAACGATGGTGTTGCGAGTGGGGCGGGCGCCTTCTTCCAGAACTCGTCCGCCGATCAGGATGTGACAGCCTCGCGCGATCTGGCCGTCACACTGCGTCAGATCCTCACAGCCGTCCACGAAATTGTACGGGAAGTAGGGGCCGATGGTTCCGAAGGGCGACGTGATCATGTCTAAGCTCATGTCTCAATCGAGCGGCGGGGTCCGGCGATGTCCGCGCAGCACGAAATCTTGCCGGAAGCTGATGGCGTTCACATCGCCCATGCTGGTGGAGTCGAATTTAAAAATCAAACGTTCGCGCACTTCCGCATCGTGGGCCGCGTTGAGCAGGAGATCGGTTTCATTCAGAGGTTCGCCCGGGAAGAAGATCTGCGTCACGAAGCGGTTCATCCAACTGGGGCCAAGAATCGAGAAGTGAATATGCGGAGGTCGCCACCACCAGCCCGATTCAAGCACCGGATACGCACCCGGCTTGATGGAGAAAAACTTGAATCGACCGTTTTCATCGGTGACCAGCCTTCCCTGCCCTGTGAAGTTAGGATCGACCGGCGCGTTGGTGCGATCCATCTCGTGGATGTACCGGCCCGC